>Ga0210401_10001592_pt1 | contig 26080 bp, 23 predicted proteins | sample IncBWH32MmetaG_FD_150866 | JGI IMG/M metagenome (GOLD analysis project Ga0210401, IMG submission 150866) | Forest soil microbial communities from Barre Woods Harvard Forest LTER site, Petersham, Massachusetts, United States - Inc-BW-H-32-M | ecosystem: Environmental > Terrestrial > Soil >...
GCGATACGCCTGGCGATCGCGAGACTCGCAAAGTCCTCGGCGAACTTTCCGAGGAAGAAATTCGCTTCCTCGCGGACATCAAAAAATATTCCACCACGCTTTCCGACGACGATAAGAAACTCGTCCTGGCCATGATTCGCAAAATGGCCACCATCGCCCCGCCTCCATCGCGCGCCAATGCCAAGCCCAGCAATATCGGCCGCCGCCCCGAATTCTAAGCGGTCGCAAACGATCGCGCATTGCGTTAAGCCGTTCTCTGCGCCAGGCGTTTACCCCGCGTCTCTGCGGTTAGGCCCCTAGCTCTTGGAGTCTTTCCGACTTCGAACTTGGAGCTCTCAGCTGTGAACCCGTCAGCCACTGCGCTACCCAACCCAGCCGCAGATTCGCTACAATGGTAGAGATATGACACAGAAGCGCCATAAAACTGTAGGTGTAAAAGTCGGCAAGATTCAGGTCGGCGGCGGCGCGCCCGTAGTCGTCCAGTCCATGACGAATACCGACACGGTGGACATCGCTTCCACCGCGCAGCAATGCCTCGAACTAGCTCAAGCCGGTTCGGAACTCGTTCGCATCACGGTCAACATTCCCGAAGCAGCCGCAGCCGTTCCAGAAATCAAAAAGCGCCTGCTCGATGCCGGCTGCGACGCTCCCATCATCGGCGACTTTCATTACAACGGTCACGTGTTGCTGACCAAGTATCCTGGATGTGCCACGGCGCTCGATAAATACCGCATCAATCCCGGCAATGTCGGCGCCGGCCAGCGCCGTGATGAACAGTTCTCGACAATCTGCAAAGTGGCGCGCGATCACAATAAGCCCGTGCGCATCGGTGTGAACGGCGGCTCGCTCAATCAAGAGCTCGTGATGCGTAAGATGCAGGAAAACACGGACAAAGATCTCGGCAAATCATCCGAAGAAATCATCAACGAGTGCATGGTACTTTCGGCGCTGCAATCGACTGAACTCGCGCTCGAGTGTGGTCTGCGCAAGGATCAGATCATCATTTCCTGTAAAGTTTCACGCCCGCACGACCTCATCGAAATTTATCGCGACCTCGCGGCCAAGACCGATCAACCTCTGCATCTCGGCTTGACCGAAGCTGGCATGGGCGCGAAGGGACTGGTGTGGTCTTCGGCGTCAATGGGAATCCTGCTCGATGAAGGCATCGGCGACACCATCCGCATCTCGCTGACGCCGCGTCCTGGCGGCGACCGTCGCGATGAAGTTTACGCCGCGTGCGAGTTGCTGCAATCGCTCGGGCTGCGCACTTTCGCCCCGAGCGTCACCGCTTGCCCTGGTTGTGGACGCACCACCAGCACCACGTTTCAGGAATTAGCCGAAAGCATTCAGGGATACATCCGCGACAAAATGCCGGAGTGGAGGCGTCACTACGAAGGCGTGGAGGAAATGAAGCTGGCGGTGATGGGCTGCATCGTCAACGGCCCCGGCGAATCCAAGGCCGCGAACATCGGCATCAGCCTTCCCGGCACTGGCGAAGCCCCGCGCTGCCCCGTCTACATCGATGGGAAGCATTTCAATACGCTGGAAGGCACCTACGACGAACTCTCAGCCGCTTTCCAAAAACTGGTGGAAGACTACATCACCACAAAATTCCCCAAGCGTGAAACCCCGCTCCCAGAAGTAACAGTCCCACGCGCAACCGTAGCGACAAAATCACCGTTGCGCGTTCTTGCGTAGGCCCCTATGGACTGTGGCGGCAAGCCGCCGCTTTTCCCCCTGAATGCGTTCCTCCCCATTCGAGGCGCGCAGCGTCTTCTGCGCAAGCGTTATGCCTTAATCAGTCAATACTTCCGAACCAGGAATGCAATCGGCAGCCCCACGCAGAAAATGTGTACTACCACACCGATCAGCATCAGATGGACAGAGAATGGACGCTTCACGGTAGCCGACAGGGCCACAACCCCCTGCATGACGAAGTACACGACTACGCCGTACAAAACGCCTGAAACCACGGCCTGTTCTATCAGGAAAGGAAATTTTCGGCTCACAAGGAAGTACACAGCGGCCGCCGAAAACGCGATGACAAAGTGAAGCAGCAAGCCCAACGCCGCAGTCGCTATTCCCCCGCGATACGCTTGCCGCCCCAATAATCCGCTGGCGATACCCTGCAATAACGGGAGTGGAGGAACGCCATAAACCAAGCCGTACACCACTAGCGCCGCAGTGATATCCATCACCCCGCACGTCAGGCCCGCCCACAAAACTGCAATTGCGTTGCCCGATCCCTGCGCTGAAAAAGCCGTAGGGGTTGAATTCATGCAATCCTCCGCAGGCACAAGCGCGCCACGTACTGTTAAACGCGCGAGATTTGAAAACGTCACTCGTGCCGCAACGCTTCCAGAGGATCCGTGCGCATCGCCCGTCGCGCGGGGATGTAACTGGCGGCCAGCGCCACACACGTCAATAAAACAGCCACGCCGGCGAACGTCATCGCATCCGTAGGCTTTACACCGAACAGCAAGCTCGCCATCAACCGCGTCAAGGCCAACGCGGCCACCACGCCAACCGCCACCCCCACTAGCACCGCGCGGATTCCTTGTCGCATGACCATCTCCAAAATATCGCCCCGCTGCGCCCCGAGCGCCATACGAATCCCGATCTCACGCGTGCGCTGCACTACGGTGAAGGAAATCAATCCGTACATGCCGATCATCGCCAATATCAGAGCAAGTCCCGCAAAACTCCCAATCAAGTAGGAAGGATAGCGGCGCAGGAACACGGTCTGAGTTTGACTGGTGAAGTGTTCCATCGTTTGCGGCTGGATCAAGGGAAGCAGCGGATCCATCTCGTGCAATGTCGCTTGCACCGAACCCACGAATGCAGCCGGGTCGCCCTCGGTCCGAACCATGTACGTCAGAAACGTAGATGGCCCCTGTTCGTTTGCCACGTAAATTACCGGGACTGGCGGGCCTGCGAGATCGTCCTGGGCTATGTTGCCCACCACTCCCACAATCTGGCGATACGGCTCCCGGGCGTCAAACGTAAACCGTACGCGCTTCCCCACCGCTTGCTCGTTAGGAAAAAACTTGTTCACAAAGGCGCGATTGACCATCATCACCCACGGAGCATCAAACGTGTCCGTCGCGGAAAAGAATCGCCCTGAAACCAACGGCGTCTTGAGCGTTGAAAAATATCCTGGAGTCGCCGTGATGATGTCGCATTCATCTTCCTGGCCGGTCGCAGTAGGACGGCCCTGCACCAGAAACCGAATCGAGCCGCCGCTTCCTCCAATCGGCAAAGCGCTCGTCACTCCGACGCCTTCTACGCCCGGCAGGTCGCGCAACTTTTCGCTGAACCGATGTTCGAACTGCCTGGAGCCTGGGCTATCGCCCGGATAATTTTTGTCGCTCGGATAGGAGCTATCCGGCAAGTTCACTGAAAAAACCAACAAATTCTGAGTGTCAAAACCCGGATCTTGATGCAGCAGCGCCCGGAGACTCTGCAACATGAGCCCCGCTCCCACCAGCAGCACCAGCGAGATGGCGATTTCAGCGGCGACTACGGCGTTCCGCAGGCGCGCGTGCGCTGTGCTGGTAGCACCACGCGACTCGTCCTTCAGCGCGTCACTCACTTGTGTCTGCGATGCGCCCAGCGCTGGAACCATCCCGAAAAGTACCGTGGCGAGCAGCGTTACTCCGCAAAGGAACGCAAGCACCGGCAGATTCGTGCCGGCCTCTCGAAGATTTGGCAGGGAACTGAGCACGGGTGTCGGAATCGCGGCGATCAATGCGTTCACGCCCCACTGCGCCGCGATGGATCCAACGATCGCACCCAGCGCGGCCAGCAAAACGCTTTCTGTCAGGAGTTGTGCGATCAGTTTTCCGCGGCTCGCTCCTAGCGCCGCGCGAATCGCAAATTCCTTTCGCCGCCCCGCCGAGCGCGTCATCATCAGGTTGGCGACGTTCGCGCACGCGATCATCAACACAAAACTCACCGCGCCAAAAATCACCAGCAAGAGCGGTTGAATCTGTCCGACGATCCTCTGCCGCAGGCTGCCCATCGCGACAAACACCGAGCCGTCCTGCTGCGGGTATTCGCGTGCCAGCTGCGCGGTAATTCCGTCCATCTCCGCGTGCGCCTGCGCGAGGCTCACCCCGGGCGCCAGCCGCCCAAACACATTCAGCCAGCGGAGGTTTCGCCGTGTTGCCGTGTCGGCCGTAGGATGTAGCGGAACCCACAGCGGGAAGCCGTTTGACGGCGCAAACTGAAAATCGCGACGCAGCACTCCCACGATCGTCGCCGGTTTGTTATCGAGCGTAATGGTGCGGCCGATCACGTTTGGATCGCCGCCAAAATCGCTGCGCCAACCGCCGTACGTCAACATCGCTACATGCGGGCCGCCGGTGACATCTTCTCCATCGAGAAACTCGCGGCCCAACGCGGGCTTCACACCCAGCGTCGAAAAGAAATTCGGCATCACCTGTGTGGCAAAGACTGCTTTGGGCTCTCCATTACCGCCGAGCGTGAAAGCATCGAAGCTGTAAGCGGTCAAGGATTGGAAACTCTTCGCCATCTTCTTCCAGTCCAAGAAATCCGGGTTTGAGCTATTGCGGCTTACTGGTTCGTTGTCCCGTGTTTGCGTCCGGCCTTCGCCTAAGGTCACGAGGCGATCCGATTGGTAGTACGGCAGCGGCCGCAGCAGCGCGGAATACACCACGGAAAAAATGGCAGTGTTGGCGCCAATACCAAGCGCCAGCGTCAGGACAGTGACCGCCGTAAATCCCGGATTCTTGGCGAGCACTCGAAAGGCATACGTCAGGTTTCGAAATAGCTTATCCATCGCCGCACCTCCGCACACCCAGCGTCAGGAATCGCATTCGTAATGCGTGCTCTACCGAGCCCAATGCACGTGATAACTTCCCGTCGCCTCTTCCAGCGTCACGCGCAAGTGCCACTCGCCCCTGATTGCCCGAATATTTGTCGTATCCATGCTGGCTCGCTCGGTGGTCCCGATTCTTGTGCGCGTGGTTCCCGTCGGATCGATTAGTTCCCAGCGAACCAGGCCGTGTTTCACTTCCGCTGCGATGTTCAGATGCACCATTCGCGTGGCGTCATCCAAAGTGAAGAGGTAATCGCGAACTTCGGTCTGGTCGGTGAAGGTTTCATCCTTGGTAAGGTCGGGGGCAGGCAAGGCGTTTGCGGTCGGTGTGCGAGTGTCGGCAGCCGTTGCGAAGTCGTTACGCACATCCCGGTTCGGGTTCGGAGTGTAAGCCGTTGTACTGGCGATTCCCGCGCCCAGCATATAAACCGAGACCCCCACCAAAGACGTGGTGCGAATTCGATAGCGCAAACTTTTCCAGTCGGTATTCATCGGCACACCTCTCTTCCTGGACATTGGCAAGTTCGATGCCAGGGAATGACTAAGACAAGTGCCTGTTTCACAGCGAGTTATAGGATAGCGCCCGTGGAGAATTTCGAGCGCGGTGACCGCTTGTGGGACCGGGACGTCGTGCAGTCGAACACACGGTCCGGGGTTAAAGCCTGCTCAAATCCCTGGCGTGTTCATCAGCACGACTCGCCAGCCATCTGGGTCTTCGAACGTCACGCCCTTCTCCGCCCAGTACGGATTCTCGGACGAAACTGGTTCGTACCCGCCTTGGCCTAGCCGGTTGACGGCTCTGCGGATCGCCTCGCTATCGGGCATGTAGAGAACGAGTAAATTGTCACGACTTGGGGCCGGACAAGGACTTCCATCCGCGTGGTGAGTGAACTCCAAATGCAGCTCGCGCCCCGGCAATCCGAGCATGTAGCCGGAGTAGCCATCGTGATCTTGAAATGACCCGACAATTCTCAGCCCGAGTCCCGCAGTATAAAATTGAACTACTTCGTCGAGCTTATCAGTCGGGCGAGCAAAACGAATCTGCGCCACGGGCATCTCGACAGGCCATGCGGTTGTCATTTTCGCTCCCCCTGTCCGCGGTGACTCCGTCTCGTTCTTGCTAGTAGTCAGCGCTACCGATAAACTTGCCGCGTGTTCCACTTAAGTGCCGCGCGCTTAAAGTACGCTATTCTCACCGCGCGATTCAAATGAACGAACAAGCCATACCCACCGTGTCGCATATAGCTGAAAAACCCGGCTGGCAAGTGGGCTTCTGGAGCCTGATCGTTACCCAATTCCAGAACGCTTTCAACGACAACGCGATCAAGTTCTTGGTGATTTACATCATCGTCGCGATGAATTTCCCGAAGGATACTCGGGAAAATCTAATTCTCGTGGTGGGCGCACTGTTCGCGCTGCCGTTCATTTTCTTCTCGATGGCGGGCGGCAATTTCGCGGACCGCTACAGCAAACGCAGTGTGGTGATCGGCACCAAGTTGATGGAAATTTTCGTCATGGTCGTGACCATCCTCGGTCTCTGGCTGCACAATTTGCCGCTCGAATGTGCCGCGGTGTTTCTGATCAGCTCCCAATCCGCTCTTTTTGGACCTTCGAAATACGGATTGCTTCCCGAGCTGGTGCCCGAACGCAAGCTCTCATGGGCCAATGGAATCATCGAGCTGGGCACCTTTTTAGGCAGCATCACTGCGGTGATGGCCGCGGGGGCGCTCGCGGAACGCTATCACGGACGCGAGCAAATTGCCGGCATGATCCTGCTAGGGTGCACGCTTATTGGCCTTGCGACGAGCTTCGGCATAACTCGCGTGCCCGCGGCGGATCCCAGCAAGAAACTCCGATGGAACCCCATCGGCGACCTGAACGCGCAGATGAAAACGATCCTTGCCGACCGCACGCTCGCCTGGGCCGTGATGGGCAACACTTATCTTTTCTTTCTCGCCGCGCTGCTGCAATTCATCATCATCATCTATGGTCACGATGTTCTGCGCGTGGACGAAACGCACATCAGCTACCTGCAGGCCGCTGTCGGAATCGGAATTGGAATTGGTAGCGTCGCGGCGGGATATCTTTCCGGCGGCAAAATCGAATATGGACTGATTCCGCTCGGTGCGCTGGGCATGACAGTCTTCGGCGGCCTGCTCTATTTCAATGGTCCGAGCGCGGCGCTCGCGAGCTGGCTAGAAACGGCCGCAGCGCACATCGGCGTCCCGTTCCTCGAACATCTGTCCGAGTTCTTCGCAAAACTCGTGCACCTGCGGATTCCCGATCTTTGGCTGCTTGGATTTTTCGGCGGATTCTTCGCGGTGCCATTGAATGCGTTGATCCAGCATCGGCCGCGGCCGGAGCAAAAAGGCGGCGTAATTGCCGCGGCGAACTTCTGGTCCTTCGTCGGCATCTTTGCGGCCGCGGCCGCATATAACGTTTTCTCCGCGCGATTCCACCAGTCGGCCGCCGCAATCTTCCTTGATGGCGCCATCCTCACGGCGATCATGACCGGCTATTCGATTTACCTGCTTCCCGATTCCCTGCTGCGCCTCGTGCTTTGGATGGTGACGCATTCTGTGTATCGCATCCGTGCGGAGGGTCGCGAAAATATCCCGCAAACCGGCGGCGCGCTGTTCGTCGCCAACCACATGTCTCTGGTTGATGCGCTGCTGCTTCTTGCTTCCGTTGACCGTCCGATCCGCTTTCTCATCTTCAAGGACATCTACGAACAGCCGTACATCAAGCCCTTCGCCAAATTGATTCGCGCAATTCCGATTTCCTCGCAGCTTCGTCCACGTGACATGATTCACTCCCTGCGCGAAGCTAGCGACGCGATACGCAACGGCGAAATCGTCTGCATCTTTGCCGAAGGACAAATCACGCGCATCGGCCAACTGCTTCCCTTCCGCCGCGGCATGGAACGCATCATGAAGAATGTGGACGCGCCGATCGTGCCGGTAAATCTCGACGGCGTGTGGGGCAGCATCTTCAGTTACGAGCGCGGCCGCTTCATCTGGAAGATGCCGCGCAGGATTCCGTACCCCGTAACGATAAGCTTCGGCAAGCCCATGCCGCCGACAGCCACCGCGTTTGAAGTCCGCGAAGCAGTGCAGGAACTGCAGAGTGAGGCATATCGACACCACAAGAGCCGCATGTTTACTCTGCCGCGCTCGCTGATACGCACGGCGCATCACTATCCGTTCCGTTTCGCGATGGGAGATAAGCGGCGGCCGCGCATGAGCTGGGGCAGCGCGCTGCTCAGCTCGATATTTCTGGCGCGACGGTTGCGCGGCACTTGGGCCGGACAGGAGATGGTCGGCATTCTGCTACCTCCGTCGGTTCCTGGAGCGTTGGTGAATTTCGCGGCTTCGCTGAGCGGGAAAATCCCGATGAATTTGAACTACACCGCGTCGAACGAAACGCTCGCGTCAGGCGCCGAGCAGTGCAAGATCGAAACCGTCATCACCACCAAACCATTGCTCGAAAAAATTCCGCTGCAAGTTCCTGGCAAAGCAATTTTATTGGAAGAAGCAGCGGGCTCGCCGCGCTTGTTCGAACGCATGGCCGCCCTCGCGCTGTGGTTCCTGCCCAGCAAGCTGCTCGAACGTGCGCTCAGCGGCGGAAAAACAAAAATGCTCGACGATCTTGCCACCGTAATTTTTTCCAGCGGTAGCACCGGCGAGCCCAAGGGCGTGATGCTCACACACTACAACATCATGTCCAACATTGACCAGATGGGGCAGACGTTCATGCTGGACAAAGGCGACGTGCTGCTGGGTGTGTTGCCGTTTTTTCATTCGTTTGGGTTCACGGTGACGCTGTGGCTTCCTGCGGTGATGGGTATAGGGGTGGCGTATCATCCCAGCCCACTGGACTTGGTGGCGGTCAGCGAATTGGTGCGGGATTATCGCGTTACGTTTCTCCTCGCGACGCCTACATTTTTGCAGGCGTATACGCGGCGGTGCTTGCCTGAGGATTTTGGAAGCCTGCAATACGTGGTAGTGGGCGCAGAAAAACTGCCGGAGGCGCTCGCGCTGGCTTTCGAGGATCGCTTTGGCATTCGTCCGTTGGAGGGATATGGCGCCACGGAATGTTCTCCGGTGGTTGCAGTGAATACACGCGATTTCCGCGCGCCGGGATTTCGCCAGGTGGGCGCGAAGCGCGGGCGTATTGGGCATCCCCTGCCAGGGGTTACTGTGCGGATTGTGGATCCAGAGACACGGGAGCGCTTGCCGGTGAATACTCCCGGGTTGATGCTGGTGCGTGGGCCCAATGTCATGAAGGGATACCTCGAGAGGCCGGACAAGACCGCGGAGGTGCTGCAGGACGGCTGGTATGTGACTGGAGACATTGCTGCTGAGGACGAGGACGGGTTCCTCACTATTACCGATCGGCTGAGCCGGTTCAGCAAGATTGGCGGCGAGATGGTGCCGCATATCAAGATCGAGGAGAAGTTGCAGGAGCTAGTGAAGTCTCCGGAGAAGCAGTTTGTTGTTACCGGAGTGCCTGACGGGAAGAAGGGCGAGCGGCTCGTGGTGTTACATACGCTCGAGCCCGATGCGTTGAAGCCGGTGATTGAGAAACTTGGCAAGTCCGACTTGCCGAATCTGTGGATTCCTCGCGCCAACCAGTTTTTCCATATTGATGAGTTGCCGCACCTTGGCACCGGGAAGCTGGATCTGCGGCGCGTGCGCGAGATTGCGGCGGAAAGATCGTCCGGGGATACGGCGTGAGTCGCGGTGGTGAGTGCTGATTGGTGAGCAGTAGGCGATGCTTGGAGGTACAGCATGATGGGGAGTTGGCGACGAGGCCTCATGGTTTTGGCGCTGGCGGCGCTGACTGCACGAGCTGGTTACGCTCAGGACAAAACGAAGGAGCCGAAGGTGGTGTTGGAACTGGAGAAGCCGGCTCCGAGCGAGAACTCAGCTGCGAACGCGTCCGAAGGCACGAAGGGTTCGGTCCATTCCTCCACGACTGTTCCGTTCGGGAAGACTTGCAGTGCGTTCAGAGCTCCGAAGGATGGGTATCGGAGTCTGGACGGGACCGCTTCGATTGCTGACCTGATTGGGGCGCCGATTGAAATTGTGAAGGTACGGCGATACGGCTCCGGTCAGGAGAAGCCTGACCGGGAAGAGGTCCGCAAGTTCATCACTAACCTGCTGAAGGCGGAAACCTCGGAAGCTTACAGATACGAGCCGTGGGATGAGATGGTGTTTACCGGCCTCGTCGCGAAAATCCAGTTCTACGATCATACCGAGGGAGTGCTGGAACAGTCGGGCGTACACGTTTGCTTCTCGGATTATACGGGGTTGGTTTGGTGGAGTCGGATTCCTCCTCCTGCGGTTAAGTAAGGTTTGAATTGAGAAATTCGGTCAGAAACAGGGCAAAAGATCTAACGCAGAGGGCGCATCACAGAACGGCGCGCAGAGTACGCATCAGAGAAAGAACTGCGAGAAGAGTTCACGGAGACGAATCGATTTGTGAACCTGCGCGCCCCGGCCCACAGTCGTCGGGCTCGCTAGCTATGGCGATCAAGTCAAAGGCTGGGCGAAAAGTCCGCCGAGCGGAAGGCGCTGCGCACCGTATCTTGGGTCAGTGGTTCTGGGCGTCTACAGCACGGCTGAGGCCGTGCCCTGACGTCGCGCGCTATTCATCGGGCGCGGCTGCGAATTCTATGCGGTTGCGGCCGGCTCGTTTTGCCGCGTATAGAGCGGCGTCGGCCTGTTTCAATAATTTTGCAAAGTCGGGCGCATTCTTGCCTTGGAAGCCAGCGATGCCGAAACTGGCAGTCACTTGAATCTTCTGACCGTCGAACGGAAATTCGTGGTCCCGCAACTGCTGGAGGACGCGCCCGATAAAGAGTTCAACGCTCTCCCGCTTGGTGTGGGTGAGGACCAACAGGAACTCTTCGCCCCCGATGCGGCCGCCGATGTCCGAGCGGCGCAAATTGGCCTTCAGGATCTCCCCCACTCCCTTGAGAACTGTATCGCCTGCTTCGTGGCCGTAGGTGTCATTCACACGCTTGAAATTATCCAAGTCGGCGAGCGCCAGATAAATTGAAAAGCCGTGGCGCGACGCTCCCAGCAATTGACGGCTGGCCCATTCTTCAATGGCGCGGCGGTTGGGCAGGGTGGTGAGTGAATCCGTCAGCGCCAACTCCTCCAAGAGGCGGTTCTTGGCTTCGTTTTGGCTCTGCAGTTCCACGATTCTCCGCCCCACGGCGACGCGCGCCGACAATTCTTCGGGATAAAAAGGCTTGGTCAGGTAATCGTCCGCACCGGCCGCGAGCCCCTTCACCACGTTTTCTTTTTCGGAGATGCCGGTCACGATGATGATGTAGCAGTAGGAGTCCTGAGCGCTGGCACGGATCCTCTGGCAGAGTTCGATGCCGGTAAAGTCTGGCATCATCCAGTCGGTTATTACCAGCGAGGGGTGGTGTTTTTCGAAGAGTTCAAGAGCGCTGCGGCCGTTCTTGGCAAACACCAGCGAGTAGCAATCCAGCTCCAGCGTGCGTTCCACGAGTTTGCGGTACACGGCTGAATCGTCCGCAACGAGAATGGTGAAGCGCCCGTCGCCAGCTCTCATGGGGTCCTTGCGTGCAAATTTTTGTCGTGAAGTTGCGGGAACAGGATTTGCCTGAGTGGATGGTAACACGAGATGTTGCCGGACGAGGGCCACCAGGCGAGTCGTTACACCGGAGTTACTCGATTCGGGCGTTACGGTCAGAAGCCGCGCACCCTTTGCAGCGCAAAGAGTGCGGCACCCGCAGATTCCTAAGGCTTAGGGTTAATGGCTATGGAAAGGCTGGACTATCAGCCAGTGGAACAGATTTCTCGTCAGTGAACCACCCCAGGAGCACAGCCAAGAGTGGCTGTGCCACAACGGCCCCGGAAATAACAGTTCGGGGCGTTGGTTGGGCCGTTCGATGTTTATTTTTTGCGGTTCGCGGGAATTGGGTTGATTGGGTTGTGGTGGTGGCCTAGACTGACGACGCTGGAGAACATTTGGCATGGTGATATACACACACAATTCGACGTTGCGGCTGACAGCGCTGGCGCTGGGCTGGGATTGTGGCCGAATGGGCTTTAGTCCCTGCTCGTAGCAATCCCTTAGATACCAGCCGTTCGCGGCGCAAATTCAGAAATTAACAGGTGTGTTTATTCGCGGGCGTGGTTCTTTGCTCCGAGCCCGTGATGACGCCTCGGCGGACGTGAAAACCTAAGAGAGGTCCTTCGCTCGGCTCAGGATGAAAAAGGCAAGGGCGCCCGAATGCGGGGCTGACGCAACGAAATTAATTCCGCGCTTGCGCTGGCAGGCGCGCCTTCCGAAGCGGCCAAAGGCCGCTTCTTAGATCGGATCAAGGTTATGAGCGTTAAGGTGAAAAACGGGACGCCGGTGTACGGCCCGTCACTGTGCGAGACCTGCGAACGGGCGTTGATCGTGAAGGGTTATCGCGAGAGCGAACAGGTGGTGGTGTGCCAGGCCGCATGGCCGGAGAGGCAGGTGAAGTTCCCGGTCCGGGAGTGCTCACGGTACGTGAGCCGAGGGCGGCAGCACCTGCGTGACATGGAGGAAATCGCGTGGACTTTGGTGCCGCGAGGGCCGAAGCAGAAGGCGGGCTTTGTCGCACCTGGTGGCGACGATGAGGAAGCGCGGGAGATCGAGCTCGTGCTGAAAGAGGACGAGTAACACAGCGATGGGTGGGGAAAATGTTCGGGTTCACCATGATTGCGAAAAAGATTTCCGGAGCTGCGGCGGTGACGGCGACTTGGACCGCGGACGGAATCGCCCTGCTCGTAATCTTTTTCGGAGGCATGGGGTTTCAGTTTGCGCGAGTGGTAGTCGCCGTGTTTCGTGCGATGCCCGCGGTGAAGATGTCGCGGCCCGGCATGATCACGCTGGAACTGCCCCGCGCGTACAGCGGACTGAAGGCGAGCGAACCTGCTCCCCTGCGACAATCGCTCTGCCATTCGTGCGCGCTGGCGCACATCGTGCGGGGCTACGAGCGCGACGAAGAGGTGGTGATGTGCGGCTATGCTTTTCCGCCGCGCGCAGTCCTCTTCGCGGTGCGCCAGTGCACGGACCACAAGCTGAAGCGTGAACGCAGCGGCGCGGAAATTGCGAGCGAGGGAGCGGTGAGTTACCCGCCTCTCGGAGTAAAGGCAACTGATTTCTGTGCTGCGGTTGCCGCACGCGAGGCTTGTGGTGAGTGAAACGGAAGACTGGGACGGTCCCCGGGGCCTGGAACCTTGGGACCGTTCGCAGCAAGTCAAAAGATTTAACACGGAGGACATCAGAGAAAGAACGGCGGAGAGCACGGAGACTTCGAAGCGGGTTACCTGTGAGCTTGCTGCACAGCGACGAGCAGGGCGACACCGATGATGATGGTAGCGGCAAAAACAATCAACAGGGCCAGACGCCGGCGCCCACTCGAGGCTTCGCTTACTTGACCCAAGACGCCGGGGCCGGCCACGGCCAGTTGGTCAGTGAAGTTTCCGATTGTTTTCTTGTACAAGCTCCAGAGCGTCCACCCCGACGCGCCATAGCACAATACCCAAAACAAGCCGGTTCCTACGGCAGTCATTAATTTAGCGCGCATCGGAATCGCGCCCGCGTACAAGTTATAGCCCAGCGAAGTGGGAGCCAATATCACCAGATAGCACAGCAGAGTCAGCAGCAAGTTCGCGCTGCGGTACATCTTTACGAAAGCTCGCAGCTTTTCTTCGTCAGATTTGGACTCGACAAAATAGCCCTGGCCCTTGGAAATGAGCGGAAGAAACACCAACCGTCCGCTGGGATCTCTCTTGAAGTGAAATGCGACCGCGTAGTCTATAAGTCTGGCGAACGGAGAGATCATTGTTCCTCCGTGGAGGCCGGCATTGCGCACTTTGACCGTGCGTTCCGGCGATAACCTACATCGGAGCGAGTCAACGTGCAATGCGACGGGCTTCGGCGATGCTGATGGTGCGCGGCCTCGGTGACAGACTTGCAGTTTGCCGATGTTTTTCCTACAAACTCAAGATGAAACTTTGCTGGTACGGCTAGTTTTGGTACGTAAAGGCTTGTCTTGCAGTACGGGTATTTGGGTTTTTCTACGTCGTCGTACTTACAGGGTTTCCCCCCACTTCATTGGAGCTTTCACCCGATAGGGCTTTTTGGCTTGAATTGGTACTGTCGGACGACACACAACACGGCACGGCGTCCGCCGGTCGTTCGAGTTTCACAACCCAGCCTAGATTTGCAAAGCCGGAAGATGTCCGTTGCCATGGAAGGTTGCTGTGCTGAACCAAGTAGGAACGAAGTGGGACGACGCTTTGTGCTTATGCCGTCACCAAGAGACCGAACAGGGAGGTACCAACTCGATGTGGAAACGGAAACGCACGAAACGCTTTTACCGACCGTTATTCGCCGGTGGCATGGCGCTGGCACTTTTCACAGTGGTGCCTAGCGCGCGAGGGCAGCAGTCGCCGGATCAATCACAACAAGAGGCACAACAACAGGCACAACAGGATCAATCACAACAAACAAGACAGGCCGACCAGCAGCGGGATCGGGACAATCCGAATCCGGATTTGAGGAAACAGCAACTGGCCGAGATGGACCGGTTCCTCGACAAGCATCCGGACGTTGATGCGCAGCTGAAGAAGCAGCCGGATTTGATTTTGAACCAGACGTATTTGAGTCAGCACCAGGACTTGCAGGCGTTCATTAACGAGCATCCGCAATTGAAGGAAGAGTTCCGCGAGAACCCGAACTACTTCATGAACCGGGAGAACCGGTATGACGCGGCTACTTCGGGGCGGTCGACCTTCAGCAATCCGGATTTGCGACGGCAGCAACTGGCCGAGATGGACCGATTCCTCGACAACCATCCGGACATTGACGCGCAATTGAAGAAGCAGCCGGATTTGATTTTGAACCAGACGTATTTGAATCAGCACAAGGACTTGCAGGCGTTCGTCAACGAGCACCCGCAATTGAAGGAAGAATTCCGCGAGAACCCGAACTACTTCATGTACCGGGAAAATCGTTATGACGCCCGTGAAAACGAGCGAGGGAACTCGAATCCCGACGCGAACCGTGATCGCGACAGCGACCGCCGGGATGTGGCTGAGTTCGATCGGTTCCTCGATAGCCATCGCGAAACCGCTCAGCAGCTTCGCAAACAACCGGACTTGGTGTTAAACGACGGATTCCTGAAGAGCCATCCGGCCTTGCAGGAATATTTGCAACAGCATCCGGCCGTTCGCGACCAGATCCGGCAAAACCCGAACGCGTTCATGGCGCAGGAAGCGAAGTTCGATCAGCGCGGCGATAACGACGCGAACCGCGATCGTGACCGCGACACGGACCGCCGCGATGCGACCAACTCCGGTCAGCGTGGCGATAACGACGCAAACCGCGATCGCGACCGCGACGCGGACCGCCGCGATACGGCAAACTCCGATCAGCGGGGCGATAACGACGCAAATCGTGATCGCGACCGCGGAACGGACCGCCGCGAAGTGGCTAATTTCGATCAATTCCTCGATAACCATCACGAAACGGCCGAGCAACTTCGCCGCAACCCTTCACAAATCAACAACGATGAATTCGTGAAGAGCCATCCGGCGTTGCAAGCTTATCTGCAGCAGCATCCCGACGTTCGTCAGGAAGTGAGCCAGAACCCGAACGCCTTTATGCAGCAAGAAGCTCGCTACGACCGCAACGACAACGGTATGGATCGCGACGATAGCCGCCGCCAGTTCGGACAATTCCTGGGAGGCCACGCGGACGTCGCGCGCCAGCTTTCCGAAAAGCCTTCACTGGCCAAAGACCATGAATATATGGATAACCATCCGGAGCTCCGTGACTATTTGAACTCGCATCCGGACGTCCAGAAGAAGCTGACAGCGGATCCCGACAACTTCGTCAAGTCTGCCCAGCAGTTCAACACCACAACTCCTGGCCAGACCACTAAGACTCCGGTACCCGAAGCTACTAAACCCAAGCAGTAAAATCCGACTCCCCGCGTGATTGGAAGGCTTGAAAACGGGCCTTCCAATCCGCGGGAGCCGTCTCGTTCGTCCGCGGCGGACAGCGTAAAACGCGCTCAACACGCGGCAGGGCGGCAGCTCAGGGCGGACAGACAGTTTTCCAAGGAGACGTTATGAACGCGAAAATTCCAGTCATACTAGCTCTCGTCGCGGCTTCCGCGGCTCCTCTTTTTGCCGGTGGTGGGGACAAGAAAAAGCCTCCGGAGCGCGCCACGCTCGAGAGAATGGAAGCGGTTCCGTGCGGCGCAAAACAGAAGGGCCTAGCTGGCTTGGGTACCCTGTGGGCATCGGCGGGCATCACAGACGTACACTCTGACGAGAAGCTGTGTCCGCAATACACAGTGCTCACCGACGAAATGCAGTATGACATTCGGCCAGCCGACCTCAAGCACGCGGTCATTCTGCCCGTCGGTAAGGAAATCGAATTCAAGATCAAGAAAAACCGCATGTACCTAAAAGTCCCGGACGCCCATCAGAAACTGCAAGAGTTCGAAGTAGTCGCAATGAAGCCGACCGGTTCAGATGCCAGTGCGAAGGCCGCCTCCGCCAGATCGGACTCTAACTAAGGCGGGACCAATAGCGCCCGGATCCGAAACCGCTGAAGATATCGGCAGCGGGACTCTGCGAGCGTGCGACGGCAGGCTCGCAGAGTAAAGACAGGTAAATATGCCTAGAAGACGGCGAGCTTTACGTGCAGGAATTTCCTTGGGTCTTTACGGAAGTCTGCGATCAGCAGACGCAGGTCGCCGCTCATTCCTGTTAGATTGTCGTAGAGGGCGGGGTCGCTGAAGAATTTGCCTGCTGTGCCCTGATTGGAATTGAGTTTTGCGGTGGCCTCGCGGACTTGCGCCGAGGCGTCGCGGAGATTGTTGTAGAGCGCATCATCGGTGGCAAGTTTGCCGAGCGAGCCTTTGCCGGCGCGAACGTCACCGAGCACGCTATTGCCATTATCGAGAAAGGCTTTCGCGCTGTTGTACACGGCGGGATCGTAAATCAATTTTCCGGCAGTTCCCTTCTGATCCTTCACGGCACCGAGCATGTCGTTCACGTTGTCCACGGTCGTATTGACTTTGTTGTAGAGCTCATCGGAGCTTACGAATTTCCCAGCGGTGCCCTTCCCTTGCTGGATGCCGCTGGCAACGTCATTGAGCCGCGCGACGGTGGAATTGAGATTGTTATAGAGCGCTGGGTCTTTGATCAGCTTGCCGACGGTGCCCTCGCCGTTCTGAACCTGGTCCGCGATGCCCTTCAAGTCGTTGGAGACGATGTTTAGGGTGTCAAGCAGGGCGGTGCCGCGCGAGACCATCTCGGTCATGGCGACGGCCGGCGCACCGGGAACGGTGCTATTGGCCGGCAGGGGCGTGCCAGTAAGACCTCGCTTAATGGTTACGTAGCGGTCGCCGAGCAATCCCTCGGTGACCAAGCTGGCGGCCGAGTCCGTGCGGACGTCCTTCTGGAATCGCTTGTCAATGCGCAAGATCAACTGGATGCTTTGAGTGCGGTCCGACGGACGCGGATTGAGGCCAATCTGCTCGACGTTGCCGATGGAGACGCCATCCAGGCGCACGGGTGCCCCTGAAGTGACGCCTTCCACCTCGGGGAGGTACGTGTAGAGGCGGTATTTCGGCCCCAGGATCCCCGCGCCGGTGATATAGAAGATTGCCACCGCGAGAATGAACAATCCGGCGAGCACGAAAAGTCCTACCCGTAGTTCCGTCCACGTCAGCTGCTTGCGTTGCGCCATGACCTTGCCTCCTCAGGTTGCGAAATCGAAATGTCGAAACACGGAGCTCATTCCGCTGAAGCCAGAAACTTTTTCAGGTATTCATCTTTGGTGGTCAGCAGTTCGTCCGCGGCGCCCTGGTAGTAAATTTTGCCATCGCGCAGCACCAGGACGTTGGTCGGGGGCGAGCCGTTGCGGTTTTTGCCGGCTTCCACCGCTTTCTCGCGTTCGGCGAGGGTTTGGACGGCGCCGGGTTTGCCGTCGATCAGTGACACGACGTGGCCGGTGGTTTTGTCGAAGCGAAAATTCGCGAGGCCGAAGGCGTCTTGCACGCGATGCGTGGCCAAAAGCGAGGTCACATCCTGGGAATCGCGGCCGCGCAGGATCAGCGTGATGATGGTTTGCGACGTGACCGGGTCGAGACCGGCCGTGGGCGAATCGTAGAGAACCACCGGCGGATGGTCCACCAGAGCGCGCGCGATGGAAACGCGGCGGCGCATCCCGCCGGAAAGTTCGCCTGGAAACTTCTCGAGGGCTTGCTCGAGCTCAACGAAGCGCAGCGCTTCGCGCACGCGCTGCTCAATTTCGGGCTCATCGGTGGCCCCTTCCTCGCGTAAGCGGAAGGAAACATTGTCGGCAACGGTGAGGGAATCGAAGAGCGCACCTTCCTGGAAGACAAAGCCGATCTGACGGCGGAAATTGAGCAGTTCCGTTTCCGGCATCTGGCTGACGTCGTGGCCCATGACCAGCACTTGGCCGGAATCGGGATGAATCAGGCCTGCGGCCAGCCGCATGACCAGGGTTTTGCCGGTGCCGGTCTCGCCTAGCAGTACTTTTGTTTCGCCGGGAGCGACGTCAAAAGAGATGCCCTTGAGAATCTCGCCCTCTTCGAAACTGATGTGCACGTCATGGAAAGAGATGAGCGGCTCACCGGGAACGGTTTCGGTTTGCCGCGGCGCGTTTCCGAGGCGGGGCGGTGGCCGCAAGGCGCTCGCTGGAGGCTGGGATGAGTCGAGCGGCGGAACGTCGCGCGTCATACGTCGAATTATAGATGGAAATTCAGGGATTCGGGCGGGGAGTTCGCGGTTAGCAGGAAAGTCGACATGTGCCTCAGGGATCTGAGCAGCAGAGATCTGTAAACGCAAAAGATTTAACACATCATCAGAGGACACGGAGAACTGCGAAGAGAGGTCACGCAGGTGTGTCGGTGCGGCGTATCTTGTGATATTGGGTGGAGTCAAATCGACAACCACAAACCAAGACCGGGCGCAGCGAGCAGCGCCCCTACTGTCGAGACGCCTGCGCGAAACCCGAGGACTTCCCTGCCTGCGGCAGGCAGGCCTCCCTCCGGTCGGCTGACAACTGCTTGTTGCGGCGCCGATGGCGCTATAGGTTGAACATATAGAGCAGGAGGCGAGAGAGGAAGAAATCGACGATTAGGACCCAGACGGAGGCGACGACTACCGCGCTGGTTGTTGCGCGGCCTACTCCTTGAGTGCCGCCGCGAACACGCAATCCGCGGTAGCATCCTACCGTAGCTATGATGAGGCCGAAGAAGATGGGCTTGGTCATGCCTTGCACCACGTCTCCCATGACGAGAGAGTGGATGGCGCGGGTCCAGAATTGCACGGCGCCGAGTCGCAGCGTGTTGTAGGCGACGACGAAGCCGCCGCAGAGGCCGACAAAATCGAAAACGGCAGTGAGCAACGGAACCATCAGCACGGTGGCGATGACGCGCGGCATCATTAGTTTGCGAATGGGATCGGTGCCAAGAGCGCGCATGGCGTCCACTTGTTCGGTAACGATCATGGAACCCAGCTCGGAGGCCATGCCGGAAGCGTTGCGGCCCGCGACGAGAAGAGCGGTGACGGCCGGACCCAGTTCGCGGACTAGCGCGAGCGCTACTGCGTCGCCGGTCAGGGCGGTTTCGCCGAAGCGCTGGAATTGCGACGCCGTTTGCAACACCATGACGCCGCCGATGGAAAGTCCCGCGAGAATGATGATGGGAAGCGAGCCGACGCCGACGACGTCCATTTGCTCGAGCGTGTCCATCCAATAGTGCGGCGGCGTGAAGATGTTTTTCACGACCTGGAACGACAGCAAGAAGTAGTCCTGAACAGCCGCGACCTGGTTCTTTAACGCGTCAATGAGAATCGAAGGGAGCGATGAGGTGGCACCGGCTTCGGACATTGTGAGCGACACGGTGCCGTGATACTGAGGCGTAGTTGCGCCGAGTCTTTGGCAGCGTAACGGCTGAGTGGCGTGGCGTCAAGCGGGCATGCGCAGGCGGCTGCGACGCGCGATGGATAAGCAAATTCGGGTTCGGGCAGAAGGGTCTTCTAGGGTTTGCAAACCCAAATGCGCTCGACCCGCTTCAGCCTGACGTTATCAGGCGTGAGGCCTTCAATAATTATCCGACCTGGGAACGAGCCTGAATCGAGCGTTCCATCTATTTTGACCAAATGCGTTTGCACGACTTCCTTTTTTGCGGGGTATTCGATGAGGTGCTCAACCCAGCTTCCATTCAATATGAGCTTTTTGCCTGAAATGGAGCCGGATATGTGAATACCGTCGTCGTGTGCCTCGCCTTCGTAGAGATACAACAGGGCATCAACGGCGGACTCATTACGTCGTTCGAGCGCCAACTCATATCCAACAACATCGCCAGTTTCTTCGGAGAGATGCGCGTTCGAGTAAATTCGCATGTGAGCAGTCTGGGCGCATTTGTCTTTTGATGCGCTTACATGGGCGCCACGGGACGCAACGAGTAGGGCCAAAAGCGCCGTCAACAAGACGCGCTCGCAAGCGGTCCATAGATGCTCCCGATATTTTCTGGCACGTTGAATGCTAGCTCCCACTTCCGACCCAGATTGCAAAGTATCGTATTAAACGATGCTTCGATAGCTTTACGCGAGTGCGGGTGTCCGGTAGAATCTTGCATTCGCGCCTGCACTGAGGGCCCGACTCTTACATGCTGCGATTCGTTACGGCGGGAGAATCTCACGGGCAGGCTTTGATTGCCTGGATTTCCGGATTGCCGGCGGGACTGCCGGTGGATACCGAATTCATTCAACGTGAATTGCAACGGCGGCAATTGGGGTATGGGCGCGGCGGCCGCCAGCGCATTGAAAAGGATGCGGCGGACATTCTGGCGGGGGTGCGTCACGGCAAGACGATTGGCGCGCCGATCGCGGTGCGCATCGAAAATCGCGACTGGAAAAATTGGGAGAAGGCGCTGCCGGTGGAGGATACCGAGGGCGCTGATGCGTCTGGCGATGCGGCGGGAAGCCAGCGACCGCTGACCGCGCCGCGTCCGGGGCATGCGGATCTGGCCGGCGCGCTGAAATTCAATTTCCATGATGCGCGATATGTGCTGGAGCGCGCTTCGGCGCGGGAGACGGCGGCGCGCGTGGCGGCGGGCGCGTTTGCGAAGTTGCTTTTGCGCGAATTCGGCGCGGAGGTGTTGAGCCACACGATTGCGGTCGGCCACGTGAAGTTGGAACGCGAAGCGACGTGGGAAGAGATTGTATCCGCTTGCGAGAATTTGGAGTCGCCGCTGCGTTGCGTGGATGTGGCGACGGAAGTGCGGATGAAGGCGGAAGTGGATCACGTGTTGCGCGCGGGCGATTCGGTGGGCGGAGTTTTCGAAGTGGTGGCGCACGAAATTCCTCCGGGACTCGGAAGTCACGCGCAGTGGGATGAGAAGTTGGATGCGCGGATCGCGCGAGCGGTGATGTCCATTCAGGCGGTGAAGGCTGTGGAGTTCGGGTCGGCGATCGCCAACGCTGCGAGCTACGGGTCGGAAGTGCAGGACGAAATCCACTATGACGCGCCGCGGAAGAGATTTGCGCGATCTTCGAATCGCGCCGGTGGGCTCGAAGGCGGGATCACGAACGGCAGCGACGTGGTGGTGCGCGGACACTTGAAGCCGATTTCCACTTTGCGGCGGCCTTTGCTGACCGCGGATTTGAAGACGAAGGAAGAGGTGAAGGCGGCCTACGAGCGATCGGACGTATGCGTGGTGCCGGCAGGCGGAGTGGCGGGCGAGGCGATGGTGGCGTTTGAATTGGCGGGGGCGTTTGTGGAGAAATTTGGCGGGGATTCGATTGGGGAGATGCAGCGGAATTTTGACGGGTATTCGCAGCAGCTGGATGAGTTTTAGTGAATGGTGATTACAGGAACTGAGTGACGATGATTCATCCGATTGTGAAATATGGCGATGCAGTTTTGGAGACGCCTACCAAGCGCGTCGAGAACTTCGACGAGGATTTGCAGAAGCTTGTTGCGGACATGTTCGAATCCATGTACGCGGCGTCCGGCGTGGGGCTGGCAGCGCCGCAGATTGGCGTGGGCTTACGGATTACCGTGATTGACGTCTCGAATGGGAAAATTCCTGAGGCGAAGATCGTGCTGGCCAATCCGGAAATCACTTATGCCGAAGGGCAGCAGCGCGAGGAGGAGGGCTGTCTTTCGCTTCCTGGGTTTCGCGGATATGTGGAGCGGCCGCAGTACGTGACCGTGCGAGGACAGGACGCGCAAGGAAATGCATTCGAGCGCAAGGGAGAAGGATTGCTGGCGCGCGCCTTTTGCCATGAGATTGACCATCTGAATGGAGTGCTCTTTATCGCCCACCTGAGTATGTTGAAGCGCGACATGATCCGGCGCAAAATCCGCAAGATGAAAAAAGCCGGCGAGTGGTAGGAAATTCGTGCCGCCGCTGAGAATTGTTTTTTGCGGCACGCCGGCGTTTGCAGTCCCTGCCCTGCGCGAACTGATTGGACATACAGATTTTGGAGTCGAAGGCGTGGTGACGCAGCCCGACCGTCCTCGAGGACGCGGCGGCGAGGTTTCTGATTCGCCGGTGAAGGCGGACGCCGTCGCCGCTGGCATTCCCGTCTATCAGCCGTTGAAAATCCGCAGTGAAGAAGCGCAGGAATATTTCGCGCGCATCGCGCCCGACGTGGTGGTAATCATCGCTTACGGTCAAATTATACCTGCGCGCTTGATTGCGATTCCGCGGCTGGGTTGGATCAATTTGCATGGATCGTTGCTGCCGAAATATCGCGGGGCCGCGCCGATCCATAGGGCGATCGCGAATGGCGAGACGCGGACAGGCTTGACCACGATGAGTATCGATGCGGGACTAGACACCGGGCCAGCGTTGCTCGCGTGGGAAACTGAGATTGGTCCAGACGAGACTGCGCCGGAATTGTATGCGCGGATGGCGGAAGCAGGGGCGCCTTTGATCGTTGAGACGCTGCGGGGGTTGGCGGGTGGGTCGATCACGCCGGCGCCGCAGGACGATTCGCAGGCTACGTTTGCGCCTCCGCTGAAGAAAGAGGATGGGCGAATTGATTGGTCTTTGCCGGCGCGCGTGATTTACAACCGAATTCGAGGGTTTCAGCCCTGGCCGGGGGCGTTTACGTTGTTTCGCGGGAAGCAGTGCGCGATTTGGGGGAAGCCGGCGGCGAGTGGCTTTGCCGGAATGCCCGGGGCGATTCGCTTTGATGGCGGCGAGGTGCATGTGGCGTGCGGCGATGGGAGCGCGTTCCGTTTGGAATTTGTGCAGATCGAGGGGCGCAAGCGGATTACGGCGCGCGAATTTGTGAATGGTGCGCGGTTGGCGCCCGGCGAAGGATTCGGATCGTGACGGCAACGTCTGCCACAGAGGCACAGACATTTGGAGAAACAAATCCACAGCGAGAAAATTCAGGCGCCGAAGCTGCAGACATACGTTGCCAGTCGACTGTTCACCTGAGCATGTTTCAGTTGGCTGTTCTTAACTTTGTATTTTCTCTGTGTGTCTGTGCCTCCGTGGCACGTTCCTTCGTTTGCGCAAGCGAGATTTATGACGGTCAGTGTGGCTCGGAAGATTGCGTTTGAGATTTTGCGGCGCGTGGAGGCGGAGGGCGCGTACGCCAGCGACTTGTTGCACGCGGAGTTGAGCGCGGAGGTGCGGGCGGAGGACGCGGGGTTGGCTACCGAACTGGTGTTGGGGGTTTTGCGGTGGCGGCGGTTGCTGGATTTTCTGCTGGAGCATGCGTTGAAGAAGCCCGTGGCGCGGTTGGATCTGCCCGTGGCTTTGGCCTTGCGCATGGGTTTGTATCAGCTGCGATTTCTCGAGCGGGTGCCGGCGCGGGCGGCGGTGAACGAATCGGTCGAGCTCGTGAAGCGGGCGCGGAAGACCTCGGCGGCGACTTTGGTGAATGCGGTTTTACGGCGAGCGGCTGGCGAAGCTGCAGCCTCTGCTGAGGAGTTTCTACCAGCGGATATTGCTGGGGCGGAGCGGTTGGGGATTGTGCACTCGCATCCTACTTGGATGGTCGAGCGGTGGCTCGAGCGATTTGGGGAGGAGCGCACCATTGGACTGCTCGAGGCTGATAACCGGGCACCAAGATTGAGCTGCGCTTTGCGCGATTTGGCGCGGCGGGACGAAATCTTTGAGAGTTTGCGGGGCGCGGGGTTGCGGATCGAGGCGGGGCAAATTCTGCAAGCCGCGTTTGCTGTGAGCGGAAGGAGTCTCACGCGGACGGCGGCTTTTCGCGAGGGCGCGATTTCGATTCAGGATGAGGCGTCGCAAGTCGTGCCGCTTTTGTTGGGCGTGCGAGCCGGAGACCGCGTTCTGGATATGTGCGCGGCCCCTGGCGGAAAGACTCCTGCGCTGGTACGAGCGGCGGGGGCTGGCGGGATGGTGGTTGCGGCGGACCGTCATGCGCACCGGTTGGTGGCTATGCGCGAGCAGCTCAAGCGATTGCGGTTGCTCAGTGTGCGATTGGTGGAGCTTGATGCGGCTGGGCGGCTGCCGTTCGGTGTGTTCTTTGATCGGATCCTTGTGGATGCGCCTTGTTCGGGGACGGGAACTGTGGGGCGGCATCCGGAGATTCGGTGGCGTTTGCGGCCGCAACAATTGGCGGAATTTCATTCACTGCAGAGCGCGCTTTTGAAATCGGCTTTGGAGCGGTTGGCGCCTGGGGGACGTTTGGTTTATTCGACTTGCTCGTTAGAGGCGGAGGAGAACGAGCGGGTGGTGGAGGACGCTTTGGGGGATGTGCGTGGGGTGCGGCGGGTGGATGTGGGAGAGATCACGGAAGCTTTGAAGGGCAAGTTGGTTGCTGGGATGGACGCGTGTGGATTGTTTGATTCGTCGGGATATTTTCGTACTTTGCCTGGCTTGCAAGATGCTGATGGATTTTTTGCGGCGATATTGGAGATGGAACCAAAGAACTGATTACCGCAGAGACGCAGAGGTCGCAGAGAAAAGCGAAAGATTTAACACATCACAGGGCACAGAGAAAAACGTGAGGACACCGAGAAAGGTAGGGAGGACTTATAATTCGGATTGCGGTGTTACTGGATAATTGCTGCACAGGATAATTCATGACTTTGCGGGAACGGTTGGAATGGATTTTTCGGATGGCTTTGCTGGTGTTTATTTTGGCTTCGGTGGCATTTCTTAGCGCGCTTACGGCCATGCGTTTTGCTATCCAGGGGCGCGAAGTTAGTGTGCCGGATGTGGTGGGCAAGAATGCCGTGGAAGCGCAGCAGATGTTGCAGGGGCGAGGGCTGGTAATCAAAGTGGAGGACCGGCTCTACAATCCTTTGCCGGTGGATGTCGTTGTGCGGCAGACGCCGCCTCCAGGGATGAAAGTGAAAATCGGACAAGAGGCGCACGTGGTAATTAGTCTGGGGCCGCAGCAGGCGACGATTCCGGCACTGACGGATCGCAGCGTGCGCGCGGCGCGCATCGAACTGCTGCGCGGCGGAATGCAGGTGGGCGAGATATCGAGCGCGTATTTGCCGGAATTTGAAAAGGGCGCCGTGCTGCAGCAGGATCCGGCACCGGGGACTTCGAACGTCACGAGCCCGCATGTGGATTTGCTGGTATCGCTGGGCGCGCGGCCGGCGGCTTACGTGATGCCGGAACTGATCGGGCTTTCGCTGAATGAGGCGGAGTCGAAATTCAGCGGGACGGGATTGAAAGTGGCGAAGTTGTCGCTTGCGCCGCTGCCGGGGGGGTTGCATGGAACTGTAGTGGGGCAGACGCCTCCTCGGGGGGCGCGCGTGGATTCGAACACTACGATTGAATTGCAGATGGCGGAATAGATTCGGTGCTCTCGACGTCGCCAAAGACGATTGCTTTAACACATCTGAGTCCACAGAATAAGGCATCAGGACACAGAGACGGGCTCAGACATTAGCGCACACGGGCGCCTTCTAGATTCTTCCCAGCTTTTCGCTGCATCCTAACAATACAATCCACGACGAGCCCTTCCGTGGCTGGACTGACGTTTGCGAAACTTTGTCCGTCATTTTTTACTTGGGCGTCACACAGCGTTCACCATTCGGCTCAATCCATTCGCTAAGGTTTCTCCTCCAGCCTTTTGTTTCAATGCGTTGTCCCGATCGATCCAGCTCACTCTCAGCTCCACAACAGAAGCGTTCGCGATGCGGATTGACCGGGTGCCCTGCAAGTTTGCG
>Ga0210401_10001596_pt1 | contig 26026 bp, 21 predicted proteins | sample IncBWH32MmetaG_FD_150866 | JGI IMG/M metagenome (GOLD analysis project Ga0210401, IMG submission 150866) | Forest soil microbial communities from Barre Woods Harvard Forest LTER site, Petersham, Massachusetts, United States - Inc-BW-H-32-M | ecosystem: Environmental > Terrestrial > Soil >...
GGGAGTGACTTTAAGTCTACCGGCGGCAATTCCAATTGGACAGTCTTCGCTCCGGACGCTGCGGAGGGGGGAGCTGGGGCTTTTTCATCAGTTGATGTTTGCGCGAACGCGGACAAACTGCCAAAGAAGACTATTAACAGAAGGCAGGCGGCCCGCATAGTTCTGGTTCGCAAGCTTTGAGTCAACCTTCTTGCATTGGTCCACTTCATTCGAAGTCCCCATAATAACTGATACCTCTGGAACAACTTGATGCCCCAAATGGACCTTCCGGTCCTAAGCATTCTAGATCCGGGTATTTTCGTATTTTGCGAAAATTTAGAACTCGTCCAAACTAGCACAACCGCAGGAGTGCCGAGTGTCTTGGTCGCCCCGGATCCGGGACTGTTTTAAGATAAAACATATTGAGCGGCCTGATAGAATCGGTCTCTGTCGGGATGTCATAATAGTAAAGTCGCTGCTCCAACATGATGATTCAAACCGAAACTCAACCCGAAAATATTGTTGACGAACGAATTCCGCAGCCCCCGGAAGCTGAAACAGAGATCTCCCTGCTCGACATTCTGGTTGTTCTCCTGCAGCGCAAGCGCTTCATAGTGCGCTTTGTGCTGGGTACAGCGGTTTTGGCGACGGTAGTTTCTTTATTGCTGCCAAAGAAGTACGAGGCGAAGATTGTCCTGCTTCCGCCTCAGCAAAATTCGTCCGTCGGTTCGGCTTTGTTGGGGCAACTGGGGGGCATGGGGTCGCTAAGCTCGTTGGCCTCACTCGCGGGTGGCGGCTTCGGTATTAAGAATCCAGCAGATATGTACGTGTCTCTGCTGACCAGCCGGACTGTCGAAGACGCGATGATCCAGCGTTTCGGATTAATGCAGGAGTACCGCGTAAAGCGAATATCGGATGCGCGAACCGACCTTGAGCACAGTACTACCGTCGTTGCCGGGACCAAGGACGGACTGATCCGCCTTACGTTCGAGGACCGAGATCCAAAACGCGCGGCTGATCTGGCCAATGGTTATGTTGAGGAATTTCGCAAATTGTCTGCCACACTGGCGATTACCGAGGCTGCCCGTCGCCGGCTGTTTTTTGAGCAGCAACTGCAGCAGGCCAAAGACAACCTGACCACAGCCGAGGAAGCCATGGCAAAGACCCAGCAATCCACAGGGGTTCTGCAGATTGACAGTCAGGCACGAGCCCTGATCGAATCCGCTGCCATTTTGCGTGGGCAAGTCGTGGCCAAGCAAGTACAGATTCAGGGCATGCGGTCCTTTGCTACCGACGACAACCCCGCCATTGTCCTAGCCAAGCAAGAACTTGCCGCACTTCAGGCACAACTTGAGCGCGTAGCAGGGTCAAACCAGGACGTTGGATCTGACATCAACCTGTCCAAGGGAAGAGTGACGCAATCCGGGATGGAATATCTCCGGCGATTTCGTGATCTCAAGTACCAGGAAACAGTGTTCGAGTTGTTGGCCAAGGAATTCGAGGTTGCTAAACTAGACGAGGCCCGGGAGGGAGCAATTATTCAAGTAGTAGACGCTGCCGTGCCTCCGGATAAGAAGTCTTCCCCGCACCGGCTTTTTATCGTCATGGGCGCGACGGTTCTGGCTTTTTTTGTCGCTTCGTTCTGGGTCTGGATGCGAAGAAGTTTAAGCGATACGTTGGATCTCCCGGAAAATCAGAGCCGCCTGCGAACGATCAAAGGACTCTGGAAAACGAAGCAGAGGACTGCGTAGGCTAAGGTAGTTTAAGCTTTGGATTAAGTTTCCCGGCGGTCTGGCGTCGTTGAGTACCCGTTTATCATAAGCGTTGCAGTTGCAACCTTGGTCCCTGGTACTGCACCAGAGATCTATCCCTGATATACTAAATGGCTACGATGCATGTTCTGTTCTTAAACCCCCCATTCCATCCGCGCTTTTCCCGGGAGCAACGGAGTCCCGCTGTTACAAAAAGCGGGACGCTGTACTATCCGAAGTGGCTGGCTCACGCAGCCGGAGTCGCGATCAAGAACGGCCATGATGTGGACTTGGTCGACGCTCCCGCTGCCGGTTACACCGTGCGGGCAGTGGTCGATCGCATCGCAGCCAAGAACATCGAGGCCGTCGTCTGCGATACATCGACGCCCAGCATTGTAAACGACGTTAGCGTTATTGACGCACTGGTGGCCGCAAAACCATCGCTTCATGTGCTCCTGGTAGGACGGCATGTCTCGTCCTTACCCAAAGAGACGCTCGCGATGTCGGCCTCGCTGGAAGCGGTGGCCTTGCGCGAGTATGAATACACCGTGCGGGATTGGTTGGAGGCAAAGGCCTGCGGCGCCGATCTTTCCGGTGTCGATGGCCTGGTATGGCGCCGCGGCAGTACGGGCGAAATCGTCACGAACAAAGCACGCGAAGCCATCAAAAATCTTGATGAGTTGCCGTTCGTCTCAGAAGTCTATAAGCGATTTCTGCATACGCCGGACTACTTCTATGGCCACTCGCTGTGGCCGCTTGTGGTTTTCGATACCAGCCGTGGATGCCCCTATCACTGCTCCTTCTGTGTCTATCCACAGACATTCAGCGGGCACACTATGCGTTACCGTTCGGTGGCGAATGTCGCCGACGAGTTTGACTTCGTCTCCCGCGAGATGCCAGAAATTAAGACCGCGATGCTGGAGGACGATACCTTCATCATCAGCAAGCCGCGCACCCTGGAACTGGCGAACGAACTGATTCGTCGCGGCAACAAACTTCCCTTCGATGCTAATTGTCGCGCTGACATCGGTGCCGAAGGAGAGTTGCTTTCCAGATTGCATAAGGCCGGTGCCCGCCTCTTCTGCGTCGGATTCGAAAGCGGCGACGTGGAGGTTATCCACGGCATGAGGAAGAACAACGATGACCGTCGTGACGTGAAGTACCACGATGAAGCTCATCGTTTTGTTCGTCGTTGCCAGGAGTCGGGCATTATGGTGCATGGCTGCTTCATGGTTGGTAACCTGAATGAGACGCCAGCCAGCATGGAAAAGACGCTCGATTTCGCCAAAAAATTGCAGCCAGATACGGCCCAATTCTTCCCAATCATGGTGTATCCGGGCACCACTGCGTATGAAGAGGCGAAGAAGCGGGACTACATTCAAATCGAAGACTGGGGCGCATGGCTGACGAAAGACGGCCTCCACAACAGCGTAGTGACTCTACCGAACATTACGCACGAGCAATTGGTCAGCTTCTGCGACAGGGCGCGGCGCAGCTTCTATCTCAGCCCTTCCTACCTTCTCTATAAACTGAAGCAATCTCTGAAAGACCGTCGCGAACTGCAGCGCAACGTCAAGGGTTTCATCACGTTGTCAAAGTATTTGCTGCGCGGCAGTCAGCACGAGAAAACGGAAGGCTCGCGTCAGTCGCCGCCAGCGCGGCCGAGCATCACCGCAACTCCAAGTCATCACGCCGGTGACTAGAAATAGCAACTATGCTGGCGCGCTTGGCGAAAGATCCGAACCCCTAATCCTTTGCGGCCCCGACGTGTATCTTTAGACAAATAGATCGCCAATACTGCGCAAGGCGCCTAGTGGGGTATCGCATCGAAACTACGTCAGCATCGATTATCGTTCCGACCTTCAACGGCGCTTCCCGCATCGTCCACTGTCTCGATGCGCTCCTGAAGCAGACGCCAAGTCGGAATGCGGAAATCCTAGTCGTCAACGACGGCTCAACCGACGACACGGTGGAGGTGGTAAGTCGCTACCCCGGCGTCCGCTTACTTACACAGCCGAATGCTGGACCCGCGATGGCCCGCAATCGCGGCGCCTTGGAGGCCCGAGGTGAAATCATCCTCTTTACAGATGACGATTGCGTGCCCATGCCGGACTGGATGAGTTCCATGCTGGAGCCCTTCAAAGATCTCGAGGTCGTTGGAGTGAAGGGAGTCTACCGCACACAGCAAAAGAGCTTGGCCGCTCGCTTCGTGCAGATTGAATATGAGGATCGCTATCGCCTGATGGCCGGGCTCTCCTTCATTGACTTCATCGATACCTACTCGGCTGCGTTTCGTCGCGACTGCTTCCTGGAGATGACCGGGTACGATACGTCCTTCCCCGTGGCGTGCGCAGAGGACATCGAACTCTCTTACCGGATGTCGGCTCAAGGCTGGAAGATGAAATTCGCTCCGACGGCGGTTGTATATCACACACATCCCGACACTCTGGGGCGATACTTCAAGAAGAAATATAAATTCGCTTTCTGGCGTGTACTCGCCGTGCGCAAGAATCCCAGCAAGGCAGTGAAGGACAGCCATACGCCGCAGGTCATGAAACTGCAACTCCTGTTCGCGCCCGCGCTGCTGCTTGCGATTGCGTTTGATCTGACGGTGCGACCGGCCCTGCCCTTCTCCATTGGAGTACTAGCCGCCTTCCTTGCAAGCACACTTCCGTTCGCCCTACGAGCGATCAGGAAAGATCCTGTTGTTGGACTTTTTTCTCCGGTGCTGCTGGCAGGGAGAGCCTGCGCGCAGGTTATGGGTGTGATTGCTGGCCTGATTTATGCCCGCCGCAAGAATGCCGCGGTTCCAGCCAAGTCCCAAGCTTGAGGGACTTGCTCGGGCCCCCTTCGTTGAGAAGGAAAAGGTCGCGGAAGGATGTAGTATTTCCGTGATATTCTGCGTATCTATTCGAAATGGAAACCGTCTGCGATCTTCTATAAATATTCTAAAGACGCCGGGATATTTCCATCGGTTTTCGCTACGGCGCGCAGGTGTTGAGGAGTGGGAAGGCTTCATGAGCAAAATGGTTTTGTCGCGGTGCGCGGAAAATGCCAGCCGCGGCATTCCGGATCCAAAAGAGCCGAAGGGCTCACGGGAGGTATTTATATGCGAGCATTAATTACGGGAATTACAGGACAAGACGGTTCCTATCTAGCCGAACTTCTCTTAGGCAAAGGATACGAAGTCTTCGGACTGGTGCGCCGGAGCAGCGTGAAAAGGCTGGAGCGGATTGAGCCCTTTATGGACGATCTTGGTTTAGTGGAGGGGGATCTGACGGACCAATCATCCCTCGATAGCGTGATTGATGAGGTGCGGCCGGACGAGGTTTATAACATGGCGGCGCAGAGTTTCGTGCCTGCGTCATGGAATCAAGCTGCCCTAACCGGCGATGTAACGGGCCTTGGCGTGATTCGCATCCTGGAGGCTATCCGAAAACATAGGCCCGAGGCTAAATTCTTGCAAGCCTCAAGTTCAGAGATGTTCGGCAAGGTTCGAGAGACTCCGCAAACAGAAAAGACCCCGTTCTACCCGCGTAGCCCCTACGGTGCGGCCAAAGTTTTTGGGCACCACATAACCGTCAACTACAGGGAAAGCTACGGCCTCTTTGCTTGTTCTACCATGGGTTTCAATCACGAATCGCCACGTCGTGGAACCGAATTTGTCACCCGGAAGGTGACCCAACAGGTGGCCCGAATCAGATTTGGCCTAGCTAAGAAGTTAGTGATGGGAAATCTCGACGCGAAGCGGGACTGGGGTTTCGCAGGAGATTATGTAGCCGCCATGTGGATGATCTTGCAGCAGCCAGAACCGGAGGATTTCGTACTCGCCACCGGCAAAACGCACAGTATCCGCGAGTTGTTGGAGGTTGCTTTTGGCGTCGCCGGTTTGAATTGGGAGCAGTATGTCGAGATCGATCCCAAGCTGCTTCGGCCAGCCGAAGTTGACTTTCTGTGCGGCGATGCCACGAAGGCTCGCGAGAAGTTAGGTTGGGAGCCGAAGGTTACCTTCGAGGAGCTTATCAAAATGATGGTGGAGGCCGATCTGCAAGCGGTTCAAAAAGGTAAGAACACTTTAGCCACCGCAGCCTCGGACGGCGAAGAGCGTACCGCGGCCTATCAAGGTCTTTTCAAACGGGCGTGAAGGGAATTCGCCGGATCTGTGGATGAGGGCTTTCCTACTTTCTACGGTTCGTTACCTGCGACCTGCTCTGGGGAGCGGCCAAATTGCGGGCCACGCGCAGGGACGCGATGTCCGAATTGTACAGGGCATCTTTTCGGGATTGGCGGGACGAGGGGTAGCGACACTGGTGAGCTTCATCTCCGTGCCTCTCACCGTGAGATATCTTGGGCCCGAAAGGTATGGCGCGTGGGTTACGATGAGTACGCTGATTGCGTGGATGGCCTTGGCTGATTTCGGCTTGAGTAACAGCCTAACGAATATAGTTTCCGAAGGTTATGCTAAGAACCGGCAGGACCTGGCACAGGATTATGTTTCCGCCGCTTTCTGGTCGTTGGCAGGGATTGCCGCCATCTTAGCCCTGATATTTTTCTCCGTTTGGCCCAGCGTGCGTTGGGATCGAGTGTTCAACGTGCAATCCATTCAGGCACGCGGAGAGGTAGGCCCCGCAGTCGCGATTGCCTTTGCAATTTTTATTCTGAATTTTCCGGTTTCGATCATTGCGAAGATTTATGGCGCCTATCAAGAAGTCGCCAAGGGCAACGCGTGGTCCGCGGTAGGTAATCTGGTTGGCCTGGCCGCACTGGTGATCGTCACGCAACTCAAAGGAGGCTTGGTCTCCTTGGTGATTGCGGTATCCGGTGCGTTACTGCTAGTGAACGTGCTCAGTGCGTTTTGGTTATTCGGTTGGTCGAAGCCCTGGCTTCGCCCGCGGCTGGACCGTCTTACGTATCCGGCCATCCGAAAGCTGACATCGTTGGGAGGAATGTTTTTCGCCATTCAGATTGCTGCCCTGGTGTTGTTCCAGACCGATAACCTGATCATTGCCCACTACATGGGCGCAGCGGCGGTCACTCCCTATAGCGTGACTTGGAGATTATTTACTTACACAGCGCTTTTCCAACTCGTGGCAAGTCCATCGTATTGGCCAGCTTACGCCGAAGCGTTCTCACGCGGTGACAAGGCATGGGTGCGCCGTCGTTTCCAAGTAAACCTTAGAATTACCTTTGCGTCGACCTTGGCCCTGGCTTTGCCTCTCGTTCTTTTTGGACGATGGATTATTGCGAAATGGGCTGGGAGTGCAGCGGTTCCTCCGGCGGGCCTGCTACTTTGGATGGGAATCTGGAGCCTCATCTATAGCGCGATGAACTCCCAATCATGTGTGCTTGCCAGTTCGGGCAGAATTAAAATACAAATGATTTATTCGATCGTGGCGGCGGTCGTTAATCTCATTCTGTCGATCGTCTTAGTGCAAAGGCTTGGGCTGGTCGGTGTCATTATGGGAACGGTCGGCGCATTCCTGATCTGTGTGGTGGGGCCTCAATCGATTGAGGTTGAACGCAGTTTGCGAGAGTAACAGCCCAAGACAAGAGGCCTGTCCCAAAGAATCAGAGGATCGGGTTTAATGAGAATTGCGGTCTGGCACAATTTGCCGAGTGGTGGCGGGAAGCGTGCCCTGTACGACCATGTGCGGGGACTAGTGGCGCGGGGGTACGAGGTGGAAGCCTGGTGTCCCCCGACTGCGGATCAAAGTTATTTGCCGCTGAGCGATTTGGTTCGCGAGCACGTAATACCCTTGGCGATCGAGATTCCTAAGGGGGCTGTGGCCCTTTCACAAAGGTTGCGCCCTCTTCACTGGAGCGCACGGTCCCGCTTGGGAGCCATGAACCGGCACTCATTGGAATGCGCTCGTCAAATTCACGCCAACGGTTTCGATCTGTTGTTCGCTGGCTGCTGCATTTTTTTTCACACGCCGCAAATTGCCCGCTTCGTTAAGATTCCAAGTGTGGTCTACCTCCAAGAGCCGAATAGGCCGTTCTATGAATCTTCGCCCGAATTGCCTTGGGTAGCCATGGTCTGGAACTGGGGAGACTTGCTTGATTTTGATTTTTTGTCGAAAGCATTGAAGCGAAGGCTAAAACTTCCTGGCATCCGGATGCAGGCACGCGAAGAACGAATCAGCGCGATGGCGTTTAACCGAATACTGGTAAATTCTTTTTTTTCTCGCGAAAATGTTCTCCGGGCCTTTGGGGTTGACTCCAAGGTTTGCTACTTGGGGGTCGATACCGACCGGTTCATCAATCAAAACAAGCAACGCGAAAAGTTTACGATCTGTGTGGCCGCTTTGTTGCCCACGAAAAACATAGAGCTTCTCATACAATCGTTAGCGGTGATTCCTGCGGGTCGGCGTCCGAAATTAATTTTGGTCTCCAACATGATTGATGAACCTTATCGGGTTCGAATTCAAGAGCTGGCGAGCACGACCGGGGTGGATTTCGAATTGAAATATCGAATCACCGATGCCGAACTGATGGATCTTCTCAATCGTGCATGGGTGATGCTGTACGCCCCTCGGTTGGAGCCATTTGGCTACGCGCCAGTCGAGGCCAACGCTTGTGGTCTTCCAGTCATAGCTGTTGCCGAGGGCGGAGTACGCGAATCCATCCAGGACGGAATCAACGGGCTCCTCGTGGACCACGATCCCCAGAGCATGGCGCGGACGATCGAGCGATTGCTGGTCGATCACGAACTTCATCAACGGCTCAGTCAGGGCGCTCGTAATGTCGCGCAATCGAAATGGTCCCTTAGGGTCGCGGTGGACAACCTGGAGCTAAGTCTGAAAGAAGTGTTGACCCGGTTGCATCCGAAAATCCGGGAAAACCATGAGGACTCCTTGCTTGTGGACCCCGCCCAAGTCTAGTCTCGTCACACATCTTTTCAGGTTTGTCGGCGATCAGAACAAGAAGTAAAGAAGGTGGGCGACCCGGCTAGGATCGTTTTGCAGAGCTCGATTGCGGCTCACCAGGAGCAGTTAAGAAATGCAAGGGCACCCGGTTTGCGCCGTGATCGTCACATATCACCCGAGTGTGGGGATGATTGAAAACTTATCAAAGGTTTTCGCCCAAGTGCAGTCACTGGTTGTAGTAGACAACCGTTCGAACGCCGAGGAGGTTGAGTCGCTGCGCGCGGCGAGCCAGACCCTCGGTTTTCACCTGATCGAGAATGAAGAAAACCTCGGCATCGCAGAAGCGTTGAATGAAGGCGTCCATTTGGCCAAGAAACAAGGTCATCCGTGGGTGATGCTATTCGATCAAGACAGCACAGTTACGGATGGCTTCGTTGATCAGATGCTCTCGGCGTGGGAGTCGCATCCTGACCGCGAACGTGTGGGATCGATTCACCCCAGGTACTTGGATCCGCAAACCGGAATCGAGGCGGTTGTGCCGCGTCAAAGCGACGGCGTCCCGATATTGCCGATGACTTCCGGAGCGCTCATGCCGATATGGATTTTTGACCGGATAGGATGGTTCGCATCCGAATACTTCATCGATCTCGTGGACTGGGAGTATTGTTTTCGCATCCGTGCTGAAGGCTTTCTTGTAGCAGATGCTGCGGATGCGAAACTCATTCACGCAGCCGGCAGTCCAGCACCGACCACCGTCTGCGGTCGGACTTTCCGTCCGAGTCATCACAGCGCCGTTCGGCGTTATTACATTTCACGCAACTGCATCGTGTTTCTTCGGAAGTATTTCCGCTCATTTCCAGGCAGTATTTCGAGTTGCGCTTTGAGGCAGTTAAGGGAGACGATCGTATGCGTGATCGCCGAGCCGGACCGCGCCCGCAAATTCCGCAATATTCTGCTAGCGACTTGGGACGCTCTGACCGGAAGAATGGGCAAACGAGAGGGCCTGTAGAGGCTCCGCACTTTGTCAACGAATCAACAGGTCTCTGGCGATACTGTTCCACCCTGCCGAATAACGACGGTACCCACCGTTGAAGGCTTCCCGGAGAACCTCTGGAATCCGCGCAACTCTGGCGCGTGGCAGCTGAGCTCGGCGCGCCAGATGAGAGATTTTTCGCTCAATCTCCATTTGCGCGCAGTCCGCGTATGGAAGGCCCGCCCTGTGCTCTCCGAGCCTGGCATGGAGCCGATGAAATCCTTCGATCTGCTCGAGGTAGAAATTCGGACCGCGGGTTCTGGCTTGAGCTACGAGAGCGCCAGGGACCCGAGGCGGAAGGCCCTCTTGCTGTCCCTGGTGCCGGCGATACTGCATAAGGGGATCGGAGATTGGTTCGAACTGGCCATACGAGGCGAGCAGAAACGATATCCACCAGTCGTGGAGATCGTGCGATGAAATGGGAGCAACGATATCGAAGAGTTCCCTTCGAAATGCCATGGTTGCACCGGTCACAACCGGATGTTTCACCAATACATTCAGCGCGCGACCGTTCGTAAACTGTTTTTGCTCATCGAGATCAAACGAGAAGGCGTCCCAAAGTCGTCCTCTCAGCTGGCTCCCGCTATCATCGATCAGATCGGCGTCGCTGAAAACAGCAATGATTGCGCTCGAACGCTGGAAGGCCTTCTCGATGCGGTCAAGTTTGTGGCGATACCATACGTCGTCCTGATCCGCCAGTGCGACTATGTCCCCTTGGCACAGGGAAATCGCCTGCTCAAAGTTCTTAGTCGATCCAAGATTGTCGTCGTTGACGAACAGACGGGTTGGAAGCGGCGCGTTCTGACCAAACTCCCTTACAATCTCGCATGTACCATCCGATGAACCATCGTCGCAGACGATGAGTTCGTCCGGAAGCCGGTCTTGGGTCGCAAGGCTCTCAAGCTGTGAGCCGAGAAACTGCTTCCCATTAAATGTGCACATCGCGACTGAAATCTTGAGACCCAATCTGTGTCGCTCCTGACGGCCCGCCTTCATGTTAAATACCAACGGTCGAGTGCGGATTGAAAAGCGAATCTCCCGATTGAAGAATTTAATCCTTTTGCTTGCCGGCCGTTTCTTGTCTTAGTCTGTGTCGGTCAATAGAATCAAAACGACCTCATGAGCAGCCCGCAAAGTGAAGCGCATTCCGTGTGCGCGGTGACCGTTACCTACAACCCCGGCCCGATGTTCATCGAGAATATTGTAGCGGTTGCCGCCCAGGTGGGCCATGTGGTCGTGGTGGATAATTGTTCTGCTGGCGAGACGGGAAAATGGCTTCGCGAGCTGGAAACGCAAGGCTGCAAGGTGATTCGCAATCAGGAGAATCTGGGAATAGCCGTGGCTCTCAATCTGGGAGTGAAGTACGCTCTAGAAGCAGGGTTCGATTGGGTCTGCACGCTTGACCAAGATAGTCGGGTATCCGACGGATTCATCTTGAAGATGCTAGAGACCTATCGTCAGTCGAATGAGCCGGAGAAGATTGCTGTTCTTGCTCCAACCTATCGGGACCGAGACTCCGGAGTTGATCTGCGGCTGAAACGGTCACGCAATGGCCAGGTCCTTACCGCCATGACTTCCGGAAGTATTATGCCCTCGAGTACGATTCGTAAACTCGGTCTCTTCGATGAGAGCCTTTACATAGATGCCGTGGATATCGAATTCTGTCTGCGTGCCCGCCGGAATGGGATGTTGATACTGCAATCGCCAGCTGTATTGTTGCACTCTCTTGGGCGAACTACGTATTATCAACTGTTTGGACTCCGCGTTGGGGTAACAAACCATTCCGTGGGTCGACGGTATTATATGACCCGCAATCGCTTGCGGCTGTTGGTCCGCTACGCGTCTGACTGGTCTTGGACGTGGCAGGAGAGCAGGACAATGCTCCTGGATGCCACTAAAATAGTATTGGCGGAAGATAATAGATGGAGAAAGTTTTGTGCCATGGCATTGGGTACGATAGACGCCCTGCGCGGAAAAGTGGGCAAGCAGGTTGAACTCTAGGCCGAAGATCTCAGTATGCATGGCAACCTATCAGGGCCAACGCCACATCTCCTTGCAACTGCGCTCCATCCTTGAGCAGTTGTCTGCTGAAGATGAGGTGATTGTCGTTGATGATGGTTCTACGGATGGAACCCAAAGGGAAGTGCAGGCGCTCCAGGATCACCGCATAGTTCTGCTACAGAACAATACGAATCAGGGGGTCCTCCGCACCTTCGAGACGGCTCTTTCGCGTTCGTCCGGCGAGATCATCTTCCTGAGTGATCAGGATGATCTCTGGCTGCCGAAAAAGCTCGAAACGACTTTGAATGCGTTCGCACCGGACCCTGAGTTGATGTTGATAGCCAGCGACGCGATGCTCATCGATGACAACGGCGCCAAGATCGGCGATTCCTTCTATGCCAAACGAGGCAAATTCCGCGCTGGACTCTGGTCGAATATCCTGATTGGGAAGTTCCATGGATGTACGATGGCATTTCGCTCTGCTCTGCTGCAGAAAGCGCTACCGTTTCCGCGGGGAAGCCGAGTGCATCACGATACTTGGATCGGGTGTATCAACGCGCTGAACGGAGGCAAGACAAAATACATTGCGGAAGCGCTGGTGGCATATAGGCGGCACTCGACAAACGTAACCGGACGCACGCGGTTGAGCACATACACGCGATTCAGAATGAGGTATCAGCTTCTCGTCGGATTGGCGTTGTCCTGGTTGAGGCCCTGGTTCAGCAGAACGCGCCAGGTGAGATAAGGCACACGTTCTGAATACAAGAAGAGCTTTGTGCGGCTCCGTCCAAGACGCTTTCGCGCACCGGTACTCATGTTGCGAAAACTACAATACGTTTGCCTCGCTGGCAGCATCGGTTTAGTGGGAGCCGACCGAATCGATCTACTCGCCGGAAAAGCTCCGTTTACGTTAACTCCCTTTCTCATTCTGGCGCCGCTGCTCGTTTTGAGTAGTCTCTTGAGCGCCAGAACTCGCGACATGCTCCGTCTTACGATCACGCCGCCAATGCGGAGACAGTTTCCTTTCGTTGCCTCCGCAAGCCTGTTTTTGATCTTTACCTTTGCTTCGATTCCCTTCAGCCTCGACCCGGAACGGAGCATAGTGGCGTTCTGTGATCTCTTGATCGTAACCGTCCTGGCCTACTACATTTCCCTCCGAGTCCTGGCGGAACCGGATAAGGAGACACTGATCGTACGTGCTGTCACGTTCGCTCTGATCATGTATGTCATTTTCTGTGTCGGAGAATTCATCGCGTGGACCCACGGAATGGTCATTGATGCCCAAAGATCAGGCACATGGCTGCAGTCGACATTTGCGCCTGGTTCTTTAGGACCTTGGGCTCCGGCGCTTTCTGGAACGACATTTGACGCGAATCGATCAGGCTTCATTCTAACGATGTACCTGGTATTGCTCGACAAGTTTGCTCCGAAAGCGCGTATCACGCCTCTTCTTCGTTATGCCATCGGGATTCTGGTTCTCCTGGCTTTTTCCCGATCGGCCTCGCTTTGTTGGTTGGCGTACTACCTGTTCTCACCTTCCTTCTGGCGGCAGTTAGCCACCCGAAGAGTGATGGTCCGAATGGCGGCAATCGCCGTACTAGGTTCGGTCTTCTGCGTCGTGTACCAAAGACAGATTTTTGATTTGGCGGAAGCGTGGGAAGTCTCAGATGCCATTTCTACCAAGCTCTCGATGGATCCAGGGACCTCGGGTGAAAGTCACATTCTTTTGATAGAACGTGGTTTCCAAACTTGGTTGACCTCTTCCAAGACGATCGTGATGGGTATCGGATTTGCGGCTGCCCCAAAAGTGTTAGAGGATTTTTTTGGCACCGATAAGCACGGAAACTTTCATTCCTTATATGTCACGGCTCTCGCCGAAATGGGTTTTCCAGCGTTTCTCATTCTAATGTTCATCCTCACTTATCCGATCTTCGACAGAAAAGGCACTCTAGCCTGTGTGGCCGCCGTAATGACTTTCAACATCAGCTATCAAGCCATTATGGAACCGGCATTTTGGCTCATTCTGGCGCTGTTGTGGTCCTATGAACGCAGGGAACGACTCTCTCAGGGATACCCTACACTCATCCCCCAAACCGGCGATTGAGGCTGCGCTCGTGTCCTATCAAACAGCGGAAGTACGTCGGGTTTAAACCGAAGTGAGAGCAAGCCAGCCAAGATCTTCACGGGAGAACGTAACCCAGAAGCTGGTTCGTCGTTTGACCCTCGCATTTCGGGTCTCGGCTGACGAAATTGTCTTGCCCACTGCTACAGCGATATAACGCAACGATGTCCACACCAGGGACCGGTTGCGAGTATCCATAACCTTCCTTACCGAGAATCCGCTGGCCCTCGCAACAAGGGTCGAGCGACACAAAGTAGTCCGTTCGGCCTCCCTTGCAGCCGTAGAATGGCAGCGTCGCTCCATGTAGCGGATTCGAATAGAGATTGCCCAGGGTTGACTGCAATCGAAATCCACCGTCTGGGCTCATCCAGCCTGTCGTAACTTCGTGCACGGTACCATTGAAATACCGATTCAGAGCGAGGGTTGGGACCTCATCAGGTGCCCACTGCATGGGCATCAGTATCCAATTTCCAACAGTCGCTGAGTTTCCGGCATCGGCTGCACTCGCATCCCAGTTCGGAGGTGGATAGGAGATAGAGGTGTACATTTGGACTGTGGGATAGGACGCCACGTTCAGATTGCCATTGGCGTCGCGCACGAAACCGGCGATGAAGTTCGATTCAAAACCGGTCGAGTTCGTGTCCATGCTGGTGAGTTGCTGCCACGGCGAGGACCCGCTTAAGAGCGCTGTCTGCGGGATTTTGTAGAGTTCGATGCCATACTGGCCACGTTCAATCACACCTCCGGTAGTCGACGATGGTCGAACCGGGCGATTGAAAATCGCGTACCATTCCCCGGCTTTCGAATCGTAAGCCATGTCTCCCCACGTAGCCTGCGGGTCATCAGGATCTAACCCGTTCGACGTTACCGTTCCGAGAACCGTGAAGTGCAGTCCATCGGTCGAAGTCGCGGCTACGTGATGCAAGCTTGGAGAGGTGTCCTCATAAACCATATAAATAGCGGCCTTATGGTCCGTATTGAGAAGAGCGGGTTGGCCTATGCCGTATCCAGTGGGTGTGTTTGTCGGGATGACGGGTTGTGGATACTTCTTCCAGGTTATTCCATCCGTCGAGAAGGCCACGCCGATACCGTTGCTGGCTCCGCTGAGCCATGCAGTGGCAACGTAATACATAGCGTAAGTATAGGTTTGCCCGTCTCCAAGCGGATTCGCGAAAACGCCGCCAATAACCTTTGGATTGCAGGTGAACGCCGAGTCCCAAGTACCCGGAGATTCGGCCAGCACCAGTACCGGTCCGTAGGAGACACGGGTCGACATGTTGATCGACTCGTAGTAGATCGCATCTGTGTCTTGAGAACTGTCGTCAGGGTTGGGTCCGGGACTGCACCACCAGAACTGGCGCGTATTACCGGTCTCGATGATTGAGGGCGAATAGTTATATTGCCCGAGGTTGCCCACGGCGCCCGGGGGTAACGAGCGCGACGAAGAACAAGCGGTGGACGCGAGGATTGCAATCACGACGGCGAAACCCAGCATTCCGATACCGCCGAAAAATCCGCCGACAATGGTGGCTGCGAAGCCGGTGGCGATTTCGGCGCCGTTTCCTGCAGCCGCGCGTCGATCAGCAAGAATCATGGCAGGATCACAGCAAGAGCAGCGCCTGTGATAGCCAGCTGCGAAGTAATCTGCGTCCAATCGCGCAGTCCGCGGACAAAGGCTCCGGTCGGAAGCTTGTAGGGTACAACGATCTGGTCACCGGGATATAGGCGGATCCGATCAAACTTCGTACCCTTGAAAACACCATTCACATTATTCGCGGCGACTACGACTCCGTTCGCCCGCAGCACGAAGGCGTGGCGTAAGTCAGACTGGGGCTTTCCTCTGCCGGCTATTTCGAGATACGCTCCGGTCGAATTATGCGCCTCGAAAATGAACGATCCGGGATTGTATACGTCTCCCACCACCGATACCGTGGAAGGAGTGTGGGGGATCATAAGACGGTCGCTGTCTTCCATCACCATGTCGGGAAAGTCGGTGAGGCTCTTGTCCTTGGGCTTTACCGGGAGGGCGACACGTCCGCTGGCGCGGGTGGCGCGAAGCTGAGCGATAATCGCTTCCTGTGCCGCCAGCAACTGGGGCAAATCGCCAGGGCTGGCCGAGGCGGCCACCGACATTGCCGATTGCCGGATCTGCACCTCCATGGTGTTCGCTAGCTCATCCAGGCTCTTTTGTTGGTCCACCCGGGCCGATTCCCGGGCGAATTGCGATCCGTAAACGTAGGCATTGGGTGTGAGTCCGCCAGCACGCTGCAGAACCGAGCGAAGAGTCTCATTGGTTTCGAGCTTATAGACACCAGGCCGCATTACCTCGCCCTCGACAATCACATATTGGGAGCGCTCGGTTTGCGGTACGCTGATATCGCGCTGAGAGAAGATGGTTACGATGTCCCCAGGTTGCAATTCCAGATTGCTCGCTTCGTCTTGTTCCAGGATTGCCTTCCGGGGACTCATCCAAAGAAGCTTCGAAGAAAGGTCCGTGGGATTTACCCGCTGGATGATGGCGTAGTCCCAGTTGATCTCCGGAGCATATCTCCGCACATCCTCGGCAACATCCCTTACGGTGTTTGGATTGGGGTTATTCGGATTGGCGCCGGGAATCTGAGAAGGCTGTGGGGTTCCTGAAGCCCCAGTTTTCGTGGCATCCGTGGTCGGCGGGTTTTGCTGACTTTGCGCGTAAATGGCGTCCGCCAGATTCGATGAACCTGCGGAATCCGGCAGTACCTCGATAGGATTGTAAGTGGTCGAATCTTGAACATCTCTGGTCGCGGTGCCGCTGGGTGTATTCGTATTGGTCTGTGGTTGACCGGGGGTGGAGCGGTTGTTCTCGGCAGGGCGAACCGGGTACTCGGTAGCGCGGCCGTTGACGATAGCGGCGCGATTGCGCCAATAACGGCGAGTGAGGAGTGCTTGAGCGTCAGGGATGAGGTCGCGGACGCGCATCCCCGGCTTCCATGGATAACGACCTGGGTTCGCAACGTTACCCCGAAGAGTTACGGTGTCTTCGAAACGGGGGACGATAGAAAACACGCGCACGATGTCTCCATCCTTGAGCGGGAGAGAGCGGGATGCCTCATCGTAGGGAAACTCCAGGGTCTTGCGAGCCTCGTGATCAAATCGATCCACCGTGATTTTGCTGGTGTCGGCAACTGTGCTCAGGTCGCCGGCTATTTCGATCAGATCTTTCAGAGTGGAATCTTCTTTCATTTCGTAGATCGCCGGCGTATTTACGGACCCGGAGATCGCGACGAGGGGACCAACATGAGGAATGTATAGAACGTCGCCCGGCAGGAGCCGGACATCCTTCGTCTTATCGCCCTTGACGAGAAGATCGTAAAAATCGAAGTCTGTGATGACAGCACCGTCGCGGCGTACCTGGATGTGCCGCAGCGAGCCTTGGGGCGTCGGCCCTCCAGAAGCGAACACCGCATTTACCAGAGTACTGAGGGAGCTGATGGTGTAAGTTCCGGGATACCGCGCATTGCCAACCACGATTACCTGGATCGATCGAAGCCGGCCCATGCTTGCGGTGACATTGAAATTCTTGAAAATCCTCGAAATCTCGTCCTTCAGATGTTGCTCGAGGTCGCTATAATGGACGCCCGCAACCGATATTTGTCCAACCTGCGGGATGTAAATCTGGCCGGACCGGTCGACGATGACTCGCAAGCTGGCTTCGACCTGCCCCCAGATTCGTACTTGCAGTTCGTCGCCCGGGCCGATGATGTAGTCGCTCGGCACCTGCATCCAGTCAATTGGCGAAAATGTGCTTGGGGCCTGAACAAAAAGAGACTGGCCGAATAACGGCAACGGCCTGCCAACCGAGTCAGCCACCATCTGCTCGAATTCAGTTTCTGGACGGGTCGGTATCAATGGACGCCAGATCTGTGACGGGTTTATCGGAGGTTTGCCGGGCGTGTATAGGTCGGGGGTGAAGCCGAAAGGGGTCGTCAGTACCGGGGTGCGCGTGCCGGAAGAGTTGTCGCGCATTTGCGTGCTGTTACCCCTTGCAGCCTGGGCGATACATTGAGGACTCGCCGCCATCATCGGATCGGTGCAATCCGTTGTTCCTTGGTATGTGCCTTGCTGCTGTGACGTACCCTGAGATGTGCCTTGCGATAGAGGATCATTGAGGGATTGGGAAAAGCATACCCCCATCGAGAAAACGACGAGCAGTGCGACTAGCGACGACTTTTGCATCATGAATTCAGAAATCCCATAATTCCTACAACGTAAACCGCAAGTCTGTGATTCTACCAACAATCGAAGAAAAGGCTTTCAAATGGTGATGGCTTTGGTTCTCTTCTCAAAGCTTGAGACTTGCGACCTCATAGGGTACGAAACCTTTACTTTCTCGGCAAGAGGCGCGCACCCGTTAGAGCTCGGCGGGGGGAGCCCGGTATGCAAGGGAAAGCTTGCGGGTCTCGGGTCGCTGGGCGGTGAATAACCTTTTTACAATTATTCCCTCTCAATTTCTAGCTTCTCCGTGTATTATTCCCCGCAACAGAAAACCTGCTCCGTTCGGGAGAGTGCAGTACGAACGACTGCAGGTCCTTCATCTACAAAGGGGATTATCCGACGATGAAAAAGCTGGCGCCGCTACAGCCATGCCTCGTATCAGCGATTCTCACTTTTTGTTGTTTTGCAATTGCGTGCGGAGGCGGAAACACAAACACGGGTGGAGCGCCTCAGGCCTACGTGCAGTCCTCAGCCAATCCCTTGGTCGCAAACTACTCTATCGCTAGTCCATGCTCCGGTCAGGCCATGGTCGAATTTGGTCTCGATACCTCCTACGGCAGAAGCACGGCGTGGTATCCCGTGTCGCCCATGTTCTCCGCTTCCCGTACTTTCCAGCAGACGAGCATTCTGGTCGCTGGCATGCGGGCCTCATCCACCTATCACATGCAGTCTCAGGTCCAATGCTCGGATAACACGGTTTACACTACTCCCGACCTCACCTTTACTACCGGCGCACTACCTTCCCTCCCTTTTCCATCCTTGACCGTGACGCGTCCGAGTCCTTCCGCGACTTCGCCGGAAAACCCGGGCATCGAGATGATAGACATCACAACTGCCGGCACCCCCGCCTTCTTTACGGATCGCGATGCCAATCCCATCTGGTATTACGACGTAGGACCAAAGAACTTCCCCTACACATTTAAACTCCTCCCCAATGGGCACATGGTCTTAAGCATCACGACCAGCATTACCGCCGCGACGGTTTCTCTGATCAGGGAAGTCGATTTGGCGGGAAACACAGTCCGTGAATTGGATATCAACTCCCTGGGTGCGAAGATGCAAGCTGCGGGATTCGATTTTGTGCCCGCGAGTTACAGCCACGACTTCGTCCCCCTTGCCAACGGGCATCTTTTGGTTCTCGTCAACTTCTCAAAACTTATCACCGGCCTGAATGCACCGTACACCGCGCCAATTGCGGTAATCGGAGACGGCGTGATTGATCTGGATGAGAACTGGAATCCGGCATGGGCATGGAACAGCTTTGACTATCTCGACGTCAACCGCCATCTGAACGGCCTTCCAGACTGGACCCACGGCAACGGGTTGGCTTACTCTGCGGCCGACGGCAATATTCTCGTGTCGTTGCGCCACCAGTCCTGGGTTCTGAAGCTCGACTACAACAATGGTGCCGGTTCGGGCAATGTGCTTTGGCGTCTTGGCTATCAGGGAGATTTCGCCCTCACGCAGGGCGGCGTTCCGACCAGCGATCCCAGCCAGTGGTTCTCTTTCCAGCATTTTCCCGCCATCGTCAGCCAGAATAGCCCGCAAACCACACTTGCGGTTTGGGATAACGGGGATGCCCGCGTCCTGGACACCGGCGGCGATCTTTGCCCGTCCTACACTTTGAACATTCCGTGCTACTCGCGAGCTACCATCTTTCAGATCGACGAAAGCGCCATGGTTGCCGATCTGGCTTGGGATAACTTGCCCGGCCCATTCGACTTCTCTCTCTGGGGCGGCAGTATCAATCAACTCGAGAATGGAAACGTCGAGTATGACATCAACGCTCCCGCCCCGCCACCGAGCCCAAACCTTGCGTCGCGCGTCCAGGAAGTTACTCAGACGTCTAGTCCCCAGATTGTGTGGCAGATGGACATCACTCCGGGCACTTCGAATGCCTATCGGGCTTACCGGGTTCCCAGTCTTTATCCTGACGTGACTTGGCAATATTAACTTTGCTCAATGATCAGTCAGTTCTGCAAGAGTGATTTGTGTTTTGGCTAACAAGTGGGCACTTAGCAGGAATGCTCGTTTCTCAACGTTGCGCCACAATCGCGATCTTCCAGGCAATCCTTTGAAGACCAGGGATCTTCAAAACGGCTGAATCCAGCGGAGACGTCCACTTGAAGGCAGCCTCGGTAAATCGGAAGACTCGAGGCCCAGGGTTACGCCGTACGCGCTCCAAACCGATGAGGCCCACGGAAGACAGATACATCCCATGCCATTCCACTTTGGCAAAGTGCTTCCGCAGGATGTGAACGTCGCGTACTCGCAACGGGGTCTCTCTGGAGGTCGCGTCGCGAGAAAATAATTCGCCGATGCGACGGTAGAGCCAGGCGGGCGGATTGGTCGCGAGCGGATCAATCATGGAGAGACGTCCGCCGGGACAACACGCGCGCAAATTTTCTGCGGCAGCCCTCTCCTGGTCCATATCTCTCCTGGTCCATATGATGATACGCAGACACGCACAAGATTCCGTCGAATGCGCCCTTATCGAAACGCAGTGCCTCGCCGGGCATTTCGTGCAAATCCAGTTTGACACCATTGTGTCGCGCTAATGCTTCCGTGCGTGCCAGGGCCACCGGGGATACCTCGATACCGGTCACATGCGCGCCCGCAAGCGCCATCAGGACGGAAGAATGACCGTCGCCGATGCCAATATCCAAAATCCGCGCACCTTGCAGGTCACCCAACTGCCGAATTGCCCAACTCACCATTTCCGAATGAAAATAGTGGATGCGAGACACGTCCAGGTCGGCAGTACGCCGCCTATAAATGTCGTCATTCTCTTCGGCTTCTTCGCGGATTCGCTCAACGAGCTCGTCGGGGAGCCCGATCAATTGTTGCTCGTCCATTCGTGAATCTTACCTGAAAATAAACGGGCATTAGCGTCCATTTTTTGGCGGCGGTACGGCTCAGTACGTCGAAGGCCTTTCGCAAGATCGCTTGGATGGATCGGAGTATCTGCCCATTGGGACGGCGACACCTTCGAACTTCTCAATCATCATCAGGATCAGACGGTGGGCGCCGATCATTCAGGAAGTAGTTCGCTTTGAGGGGCGCGGCAATGGTCTGGAAGCGGATCGGCGCCTGGCTGAAATTGAAACAGTCGGAGAAATCGTCTGCCGGGACGTCCGCATACCCAAGCGACGGCAGACCAAACGTTTCCTCAACAAATTTCAAAATGCTTCCAAAATCATGGGTCACGTGGGAGATGTACGCCGGTTTGGCAAACGGCGATACCACAATCAACGGAACGCGGAACCCGTACTCATAGGAATTAAGCATTTTTGGCGGCGGCACATGGTCGTACCAGCCTCCCCAGTCGTCCCACGTGATGAAGATGACAGTATCAGACCAATAGGGGCTGTTGCCGATGGCATTCACAATGGAGGCAACCCATGATGGACCCGTCCCTTCATTGCCTTGGGCGTGGTCGGAATTCGCACCGTTGGGTATCACCCAACTCACTGCCGGAAGGTGACCACTGGCTATATCCGTCAGGATCGGTGCTGGATTTTGGGCAGTTGCCAGCACGACGTTGTTCGTCCAATCCGCTCCCTCGCACGCCGTCGCGTTCGGCGGCGCGGCGTTAGGTCCGCACATGTGTTGAATGGCGTTCGGGGCAGTCCAAATTGATCCCGCAAGCGGCGCGTAATAGCGCCAGCTAATGCTCTTCTGGTTAAGCAGGTCGGTTAACGTTGCATGCTCATAGCACGGGTATTGACTGGTTAACTCTTCTCCCTGGGGGTCAATCATGACGACTTTCTGCGTGGGGGGAGCAGTGCAACCGGTAGAGTCCATGTTAAGCGGGTTCTCCGCAGCGAACAAATTGCTGGTAGCCGTTGGGGCTGAAGTTCCGGAAATGATGAATTGATGCGCCGGAAAGCTTGGACCCTGATTGGTTTGAAACATGCGATCGCCGAACGTGTATTGCTCGGCCAATTGAAAATAAGGCTGAACGTCGGCCGGATTTACAAACATGAACTGGGGGTTCGGCGGCTGGCAAGCAGGGTAGCCCACCTGGCATCCCGTGCCAACCAGATCAGCTCCGTCCATCGCGCACACGTGGGTGGCTGGGTTCAAATGGCACATGAGCAGAAACGCGCTGTGGGAGTGGCTGATGTCGTAATGATCCGGCTTACTGCCATTTGTACCCAGGTCAAGCTGCGCCAGGGGAAGAGTCTGACCCTTGGAGTTGATTCCACTGCTCACGATATCGGCGCCTCGCGAAATCAGCGCTGGATCCTGAAATAGATTGTCCGGAGTCCGATTCTCCTGGACGATAATCACAACGTGCCGTACCAGCGCGTGGGTGGCGCCGCAGCCATTTTGGGTCAGAAAAAAAGTGCCGGCGCAGAAAAAGAAAATCACTACTGACACTAAGGCGGGACGAGTCAAAGTGGAGCGCCACTGCAAGGGAGGTTTTCTTCTCTTCCGCCTGCTAGACCTTAGTATCTGTTTTCGTCCGAAGGGTTGCTATCAATGCACCGGTGCGAATCTGCGGTCACACGCCCGCCTCTGTCGATCCCGGCATGACTGGATGACATGAAGGCAGCACTCGGTTTTTGAAGACCCGGCCCGGGCGCTCACTGTTTCGGTGAGTTCACTGCAGGGGCGGATGCAGTTGGTTTTGCGGGTGTGAGTCCTTCTTTGGCTAGGTCGTAGAAGAAGCGATAACGCGGGTAGGCTGTTTCGCAAGAAACAATTAACTTGCAACTTTTGTTTGGCCTTGGGGTTATGATTGCTGTTCTTTGATGCAAGCCTTACCCAGCAGACCACACAAGTTACAGAAAGCGATCCGGGTCCTCGATTCCGTCAGGAGCGTCATGATGCGGTGTACTCTGCTTTCTTTTAATCCACAAGCTGCAAAGGGTTGCTGCTTCGCTGGTTTTAAGCTTGGAGTGTTTTTGCTGGTGGCAACAGTCGGCCTATCAGCCCAGAGCGTTTTCACCGGCCCACTCGACTACGTGGTAGGAGCGCAGCCGAACTCCATTGTGGTCGCTGACTTCAATGGCGATGGCCTACCGGATCTGGCTACCGCGAATTCCTACCCTAACACCGTTACAGTGGCCCTGCAAAACTCCGATGGAACCTTTCAACTACCCGTCAGCTATGCTGTGGGCAATTCTCCCGCCTCACTGGAGGCTGCCGACGTAAATAATGACGGGAAGATAGATCTTCTGGTCGTAAATTTGGCGGATAACACGGTGTCCGTGCTGCTGGGTAATGGCGACGGCACATTTCAGGCGCAGAAAGTGACGGTCGTTATTGGACCGATTGCTAATGCCATGTGCTGTTTGGCGGTAGCGGATTTCAATGGCGATGGCAAGCCAGATGTTGCCGCTCCAGTTCCGGTGCCAACGACGCAGGGGGCTTACGGAGTTGCCATTCTCCTCGGTAACGGGGACGGAACTTTTCAACCCTCCGTGATCTACCCTACGGCTGGGCAAGCGTATGCAATTGCGGCTGCTGACTTCAACAACGACGGGAAACCGGACATCGCGGCCGGGAATTCCATACTGCTGGGCAACGGCGACGGGACCTTTCAGGCACCCATCAATGTGCCTGCGTCGACCCCGTTGGTGGTCGCGGATTTCGACCAGGATGGCAACCTGGATATTGCAACCAGCGGAGCGATCCTCTACGGCAATGGCGACGGCACCTTCCAGGTCCAGCTGCTTTCTCTCTTGGGTACGCCGCTTGCAGCAGGAGATTTGAACGGCGACGGAAAGCCCGATCTCATCGCCTTCCAGGCTGGCGCCACATCTGGTATCCAAAGCCTGCTGAACGAGGGCCGCTCGACGTTCACCATTGCCCAGACTCTCGAAACCTCGAACGGCACGGCCGCTCTCTATGGATTAAAGAACGGCGAGCCACTCGATCTGTTGATTGCGGGCGGCTATTTTGAATGGCCGGGAATTGTCACAGTCTTGAGTGGAAACGGAGATGGAACGTTCCCAATTTTTCCTTCCTACTCCACCTATCCCTCGAGCGAGGGCGATACCACCGTTGGAACGATGGCCGCCGCTGATTTTAACGGCGATGGCAAGCCCGACTTGGCGATCGGCGAGATAGTAGGAAACGGACATGGAGCATTTACATACCAGGTGGGCTTGCTCCTGAACAATGGCACAGGATTCGCGAGTCCGACTCTGATTCCGTTAAACAACACCGGAAGCTACCCGGTCGCAGCGGATGTCAACGGCGACGGCAAAATGGATTTGCTCGTCGGCGGCGCCGGTGGTTCCAATGGCCCGGACAGCGGTGTTGCCGTTCTTCTGGGTAACGGCGATGGCACCTTCCAACCCGCCGCTTATTACGGCTCTCCAATGGCCGGCCCGCTGGCAGTGGGCGACTTTAACAACGACGGCAAGCTTGATGTGCTGGGGACCAGTAGTTTTGCCGCCGATCTGGCCGTGATCCTCGGCAACGGAAACGGCAGCTTCGGGCTTCCCTTAAACTCCCCAGTGGGCGTTTTCAACTCCGTTGCCACGGCTTTCGCCGTCGCTGATTTTAATCGAGATGGCAAGCTGGACGTTGCAGTTCTGGAGCTGCAAAACACGTATGCTCTCCAGATTCTGGCGGGAAACGGGGACCGGAACATTTTCCATCGGAGCCGGATACGGCCTTGGATCCAATCCGGTCGCGATTGCCCTAGGCGACTTGAATGGAGATGGCATCCCGGACATTGTTGTGGGCGGCAACAACATCAGTGGAGCCGCACCTTCATATATTTCGGTGTTTCTGGGAAATGGCGACGGAACCTTTCAAGGGCCTACAACCACTGAAGCCGGCAATGGGATCGGCGCCATCGTGATCTCAGACTTCAATCTTGATGGAAAACAAGATGTCGTCGTCAGCAATGCAAACTGGGGCGATGTATCTTTGCTGCTGGGCAACGGCGATGGTACATTTCAGACGCCTCTGCAATTCTCCGGCGTAGGCACGCAATTTACGGGCCGGGGCAGTGCGCTCGCCGTCGCTGATTTCGACGGAAACGGCAGCCCTGATATCGCCGAGGAAAACTTTACCGGAATATTCCTGTTGCTCAGTGCGGGCCAAAACGGCTCGGGCGCCCTGCTTTCGCCAGCCGCGATAGCTTTCGGCAGCGAAAATGTGGGATCGGCAAGCGCCGCGCAAACAGCCACTTTTATCAACACGAACTCCTCCCCAATAAGCATCACGAGCATTTCCGTTTCCGGCTCGCAAAGCGGCGACTACCAGCAGAGCCATACCTGCGGAGCTAACCTGGGTGCGGGAGCTAGTTGTACGATCAGTGTTACCTTCACCCCGCAGGCGGCGGGTGCGCGTGCGGCTGCAATTCAGATAACGGATAACGCATCGAACTCGCCGCAGGTCATCAGCCTGAGCGGAACCGGGGTCGCTGCGCCCGATTTCACTCTTAGCGCACCTTCAGGAGGATCGAGTTCGACAATTTCTCCAGGGCAAACGGCGATGTTTAATTTATCGCTCACGCCATCAGGATCGTTTAGCGGGACTGTGAATCTGACTTGCAGTATAAGTCCAGCAGCATCGCCAGCGCCGATCTGCAGCATCCCAAGCTCGGTCAGCGTGTCGGGAAGTTCGACTACCCCGGTAACGGTGACCGTGGCTACGACCGCCGCCGCGAGCGTAGTTGGATCAGTTCTACATTTTTCGCCGAGCATAACCATTTTCGCTTGGGCGCTGTTTTTGGGAGCTTCTGGACTGCTGGTTTCCGGCCCGCGGCGCCGGGTACGCCTGTCCGCAGCCACTATGGTTTTGGCTTTCCTCGGAATGGTGGGTTGCGGCGGCTCGTCCTCCACCCCACCTTCCAACGGCTCCAAGGGAACTCCAGCAGGGACATACACAACCACGATCAACGCGACTTCCGGAAGTATCAGCCACCAGGTCACGCTGACTGTCATCGTTCAGTAAATTAGCGGGATCAGCACGACGCAGGACTTCCAATAAGGGGTCATCCGGCAAATGAAATCAAGTTAGGCTGTCATGTCGTCGGCTGCCATGCTTCGGTTCA
>Ga0210401_10001598_pt1 | contig 25999 bp, 19 predicted proteins | sample IncBWH32MmetaG_FD_150866 | JGI IMG/M metagenome (GOLD analysis project Ga0210401, IMG submission 150866) | Forest soil microbial communities from Barre Woods Harvard Forest LTER site, Petersham, Massachusetts, United States - Inc-BW-H-32-M | ecosystem: Environmental > Terrestrial > Soil >...
AACGGCAACCATGCGGTCGGCGATCCGCGCTTGTTCGGCGCGCAGTTTTCGATCGAGCCCTTCAGCGGCTGGTCGCTTGGAATCAACCGCTTGTTGGAATACGGTGGGGGAGCCGGATTGCCCTCGTCCGCAAGCACCCTGCTGCGCAATTTCTTCTCGCCCAGCGGGACGGCCCAGACCCAAGGCAACCAGCAGGCTTCCTACATCAGCCGTTTCATCCTGCCGGCCAAGACCCCGTTCGCCGTGTATTTTCAATATGCCGGCGAGGACAATTCCGATGGCGGCAGCTACCTGCTTGGCAATCCGGCGATTTCGGCAGGCATTGATTTCCCGCGCATTTTTCGGTATTTCGATGCCACTTACGAGATCTCCGAGTGGTCGAACATCTGGTACGTCCACAACATATTCCTGAACGGCATGACGAATGACCGCTTGGTGCTCGGCAACTGGGGCGCTGACCAACGCAACTTCGGCGACGGCGTCGGCGCGAGGAGCCAGATGCTGCGGGTCGGTTGGGAGCCGGCGTTTGGCGGCTATATGGAAGCCCGCGTGCGGACGCTGCAAAACCAAACCTACTATGGCGGCGACAATCGCACCTACGTGCCCACGCCGGGCGCGTTTCCGTATCACCACTACTACGATTTCACGTTGCGCTATTCGCGGCCCTGGAACGGCGTCGTCGTGGGCGCGGAGGCCCTGGGTGGACGCGACGTGGATGGCAATGGATTTTCCCGATTCTCCGGATTCGTGCGTTACGGCGGGGACGAGCACTCCCGCAATGGCGCCGATGCCGATGATGATGATTCTTCGTCGAAGGACGTGGATCACCACGGAGCGGAAATATTCGTCGATGCGGGTGTCAACGCAAACAAGGTGCGCACAGACCTGGAAAAGGGACTACCGATCACTACATCGCAACTGGCCTATGGTCCGCACTTCGCGCTGGGCGCGCGCCGCGCTGTTTCCGAGACCAATGACCTCGGTGTGCGCGCCGAATTTGACCAGGTCGACAGCCACCTGCTCATTGGACTGCGGGTGGTGGACTATCGGCATCGATTTGACAGCCCCTTTGCCCTCAATGTTTTTGCAGGCGTCGCGCGCTACAACGTCGAGACGCCGGCGACTTCGTTGTATGCGGGTGTTGGCGGCCAATGGCGGGATGTCCTGCCTGCCTGGGATTTGAATTTGGACTTCCGCTACGGACAAAATCTCGCGCGGGATCATGTGTTGGCGAGCGATGTGCAGGGGGTCCGCCCGGAGACTTTCTACAAAATCGAGAGCGCAACGCTGTATGTCTCCCGCCGTTTTTGAGTGAGAAATTCCTATAGAAAGCGACTTTTCAGACGCTGGCGCGGTCGATGGCGGACAAAATCGCTCGGTGAGCATGCCATCGCAATCCTCGCCGAGACCAAAAACGGCCGGTTGTGCGTGCCGGCTGGAGATTTCAACGTCTCGCGCTCCTTGCTGCAGAACGGCGAATACGATTGGCGGCAAATAACTTGGCTGAGGCAACTGCTGGATTCGAAGTCGCGCGCGATTTTCGCCGGCGCGCATATTGGCGCCGTGTTGATACCGCTTGCGCTGCTTGCAGGAACGCGTTCCATGGTCGCTTACGAGCCGAGCCCGAGAAGTTTTCGACTGCTGACACTGAATTTGCGGCTGAACTGTATTGAAGGCGTGCTCCCTATCAATGCGGCGCTGGGGGAATGCACCGGAGAAATCCAGTTCACCGAGAACGACATCAACACCGGCAATAGCCGCATCGCTCCAGGGAACGGCGAGATCACGGTGAATCTGGAAACGCTCGATCGAACCATTCCGGCGGATTGGGATTCGATCGACCTTATCGTGATGGACGTCGAGGGCAGCGAGGTGGCCGCGATGCGTGGCGCGCAAGTGAGCCTGGCACGTACAAAAAATCTTTATGTAGAGTTCTCACCCGAACAGTTGCGCGAACAAGGCAGCAGCGCGACCGAATTCGTCGAAACGGTGGAGAGGCATTTCAAGTCGGCCTATGTGTTCGGCGATCCGATTCTTTTTCTCGGGCCGGGCGAATTTGCCGAATACCTGCGGAGATTGCAGCACCGTCGCAGCCTGTTATTGAACCTGCTTTTCACGCAGGATCTTGCAGCAGATCCGCGGCGCATGCGTTTGGCCGGCGATCCTTAAGATCGTGACCGGCGGATTCGCAGCCTTAGGAAATCGCGACTTCACGCTCTATCTTTGCTCCAGATTCTTCGCCTCGATTGCCACGCAAATGGTCGTCATGGCCGTGGGCTGGCAGGTCTATCACATCACCGGGCGGGTATTGGATCTCGGGCTGATTGGCCTTTCGCAGTTTCTGCCGTTCTTATGCCTGGTACTGTTCTCCGGCCATGTCGCGGACCAGTTCGATCGCCGCATGATCATCATGCTCGGCCACTGCGCCTATGCCACGTGCACATTGCTGCTCCTCGGTTTTGCCTGGATGAACATTAAAACCACGCTGCCCATTTTCGGCGTGCTCGCCATACTCGGCATCACCAGGGCCTTTCAAATGCCGGCGGCGCAATCCTTCGTCCCCAACATCGTCCCCACGGCAACTCTGCGCAATGCACTTGCGATCAACTCTTCCGCCAATCAGGTGGCGGCCATCGTGGGCCCCAGCATCGGGGGCATCGTGTATGCCTTGGCCGCGGGCCGGATGGGGCAGGATAGCGGTGCGGGCGTGGTCTACGGCGCTGCAGCGGCCTTGTTGCTGGTGGCCATAACCCTGGTCGCCCTGATTCGAAAGCGCCGATCGCCCTTCGCCCGCTCGGTGCTGGCCTGGTCCACCCTGCTGCAGGGCCTGCATTTCGTCTGGCAACGCAAAACGGTACTGGGAGCCATTTCATTGGATCTATTTGCGGTATTGTTCGGTGGCGCGACCGCCCTGCTGCCCGCCTATACGCGGGATGTGCTGCACGCCGGTCCGGACGTGTTTGGCTATCTGAGGGCGGCACCCGCCATTGGTGCGGGCGCCACCGCAATTTGGCTGGCATTCCGTCCGGTCTCGCGGCATGTCGGCGTTACGATGTTCGCGGGCGTTGCAGCATTCGGCGTGGCAACCGTGGTGTTGGGGCTTACGCATCTGTTTTGGGTGGCGATGATGGCATTGGTCATTTTGGGCATCGGGGACATGATCAGCGTGTTTGTTCGCGCGCTGCTCGTGCAGCTGCAAACGCCGGACGAGATTCGCGGACGAGTCAGCGCGGTCACGTCGGTATTCATCGGGGCATCGAATGAATTGGGCGAGTTCGAGTCGGGTACCACGGCGGCGTGGTTCGGTCTGGTGCCTGCCATTGTGATTGGCGGAGCCGCCACAATCATCGTTACCATCTTATGGGCGCGCGTTTTTTTCCCTGCGCTGTGGCGCATGCAGACATTCGAGCATTGAAGGAATACGAAGCGAATGGAACATAAAGAGCACGACCATGACCACGATCATTCTCATCACGCGCGTGGCCATGATCACGAGCATGGCCATGGCCATGCCCACGGCCATACGCACGTCATTCCGCCGGACGGCATCAATCTTCGCATGGCGATAGCCGTGGCCCTCAATCTGGTGTTTGTGATCGTGGAGGGCGGCTTCGGGTTCATATCGAACTCCGTGGCATTGATCGCGGATGCGGGTCATAACTTGAGCGACGTTCTGGGCCTGGTCTGTGCCTGGGGTGCTTTGCTGCTGGGACGTCGGCCGCCGGGCGCGAAGTTCACCTACGGTCTGGGACGCTCTTCCGTGTTGGCCGCGTTGGCAAATGCAGTGCTGCTGCTCCTCGCCTGCGGCGCCATCGCGTGGGAGGCGCTGAGCCGCTTGGGATCACCCCCGCCGGTGGCGGGGTGGACTGTCATGGCAGTTGCCGGGATTGGCATTGCGCTCAACGGCATAAGCGCGTGGATGCTTCATGCCGGCAGTCATGGCGATCTGAACCGGCGCAGCGCCTACCTGCATATGCTCAGCGATGCGGCGGTATCGGCCGGCGTCGTGTTGTCGGGCCTGCTCATCATTTGGACCGGGTGGAGCTTGATCGACCCCATCGTCAGCCTCGCCATCGTGGCTGTGATCCTGGTCAGCACGTGGCGGTTATTGCGGGATTCGCTCACGTTGTCTCTCGACGGCGTTCCCGCCAGCGTGAATTCGTCGGCCGTAATGTCTTATTTGGCCGATCAGCGCGGTGTGACCGATGTGCACGATTTGCATATCTGGGCGCTTAGCACCACCAGCATTGCGCTGACCGCACATCTGGTGGTGCCCGACCGTGGAGCGGAAGATGCGCTCCTGACCTCGTTGACCCCGGATCTGAAGCGTCGCTTTCAAATCCAGCACGCCACGCTACAGATCGAAAGAGATCGCTGCGAACATGGATGCGAGGATGAGGCCGCCGCCTGAGGTTTCTAACTCTTCGGCCGCCCGTAGTGCGCCACGAATACCGCCTTGCCCAGCAGGTGCTCTTGAACGATCGAGGTGACCATTGCGCCGCTGGAATCGGCGGGCACGGGCAATTTGGCGACATTCAGCGCATAGACGGTAAACACATAGCGATGCGGTGGATCGCCCTCGGCGGGGCACGGCCCGTGATACGCATCTTCGCCTAGGTCGGTTCGGCCCTGCAGCGTGCCGGAGGGCAGTGCGCTGCTATGCTCGGCCCCGGCGCCCTTGGATAGGCTCGTGGTGGTTTTCGGCAGGTCGTAAACCACCCAATGCCACCATCCCGACGGGGTGCTGCGCTCGTCACGGTCGAATAACGTGACGACGAAGCTTTGCGTTCCCGGCGGCGCTCCGGACCAGTGCAGTTCCGGCGAAAGGTTTCCTCCCGAACAACCGAAGGCCTTCGCGGTGTAAATCAAGGGAACGCTGATGGCGAGCTGCGGATCCGTGCTCGACAGCACGAAATTCGATTTCGGCGCGGCGGCCAACGCCGGCGCGGTCGTGATCGCGCTGCAGACGATCGAACCCATCGCGAGCGCGCATGCGCCGACCAAAAATGTGCGTTCCCTGGTGACCATGGTTTTTCTCGTGGCTGCGCGCTGTCGCGATGTGGCCTCAAATATAGTCGCGACGCTCCAGGGTAAACAAGTAGCGATACCAGGACATCGGCATTGGCGCCGGGGCGGCGTTCATGGCTGCCGACGAATCTGCGCCGCCATTCGCTCGAATACGGGTGCGAGCAGCCGTTGCAGCAGATAAATGCACAGGGGTGCCGTCACGCTCCAAGCGAACGCCGCGTGAAAAATAGCCTCTCGCAGCAGCACGACCGCCTGCCAGATCCCTTGCGACAGCAGGGCAAACGCGCCCTCGATCGACACGATTTGCGGCGGCTCGCGCAGCATCCACTCGCCGAGCCGCATGAAGGGGATGAGCAACAATAACTGCGTGGGCGCCATTGCCGCCTGTACCAGCTGAATCGCCGGCAAATTCAGGCGGAAGATCAAGGCGATGAGAGCGCAGAGAATCGTCGAAACGCCCAGGATCGGGATGTTGCCGACGACGATTGCGATTGCCACACACAGCGCGAGCCGCCGCGGCGAAAGCCCATCACGCAGCAACGCCAGCAGCGGTTCCAAAATCCTTCGATTCAGCCGGTTTTTCAAAGGCTATTCAGCGGTTGCGCCGGGTGCTTGAGTGATTCCCGGTCGCGAGTATGACATTGGCTTCCGGGGCGGGAGACAAACGGCGGGGGCCGCGGTGTGGATTTAGGCGACGCGGTGTGGATTTAAGCGACCCAAATGCAACTCTGCGCGCATTGGGCGTAGCGCGGAACCGGGCAAAGCCGTTAAAGTCCGGCAAGGAGATGACTAATGTCCAATGAAAGTGCGATCCGTCGCGACGTCGGCGCTATCGCACTGATGTTCACGGGCTTGGGTTCCATCATCGGCTCGGGCTGGTTGTTTGGCGCGTGGCGCGCCGCTCAGCTGGCCGGTCCCGGTGCGGTCTACGCCTGGATCATCGGTGCCGTGGTGATTTTGTTCGTCGCATTCACTTACGCGGAATTGGGAGCCATGTTTCCCGAGTCGGGCGGCGCCGTACGTTACGGCCACTATTCGCACGGCACGCTGGTGGGCTTCGTGGCCGGCTGGGCGGCGTGGATCGCCATTGTCTCGGTGATCCCGGTGGAGGCTGAGGCCTCCGTGCAGTACATGAGCTCGTGGCCCTGGGCCTGGGCTCATTCGCTGTATGTTCATGCTGCCAATGGGCAGGGAGAACTGAGCGCAGCAGGACTGTGGATCTCCGCGGTGCTGGTGGTGATCTACTTCTTGGTGAACTTCTGGAGCGTGAAGATATTCGCCAACACCAACAGCGCCATCACGTTCTTCAAACTCATCGTACCCGCGGCCACGGCCGTCGCCTTGATGTGCAGCGGCTTTCATCCGGAGAATTTTCATGTCGGTGCGCACGGCGGACCCCACGTCGGCAACGTAGCGGCGATTCTTACCGCGGTAGCGACCAGCGGCATCGTATTCAGCTACAACGGTTTTCAAAGTCCCGTGAACCTCGCCGGCGAGGCCCGCCATCCGGGGCGCAGCGTGCCCTTCGCGATCTTCGGCTCCATCGCATTGAGCACCGTTGTTTACTTGATGTTGCAGGTCGCCTTCCTCGGCTCCGTGGCGCCGGAACACTTGAACCAAGGGTGGGCGGCGCTGGAGTACAGCTCGCCATTCGCACAATTGGCATTGGCGCTCAATCTCAATTGGCTCGCGATACTGCTCTACGCCGATGCCTTTGTCAGCCCTAGCGGGACGGGCAGCACCTATACCGCCACAACAGCGCGCATGATCTACGCCATGGAGCGCAGCGGCACGGTTCCCGAAGTGTTCGGCCGCGTGCACCCGAAATACGGCATACCGCGGCCGGCGATGTGGTTCAACCTGCTCGTGTCCTTCATTTTCCTGTTCTTTTTTCGGGGCTGGGGCAAGCTCGCGGCCGTGATTTCAGTCGCCACCATCATTACCTACCTGGTCGTGCCGATCAGCGTCATGGTGCTGCGGCGGACAGCGCCCGAATTGCATCGCCCGCTGCGGGTGCCGGGCTTGCCGCTGCTTGCGCCGGTGGCGTTCGTGCTCGCAACATTGATGTTGTTCTGGGCGCGCTGGCCGCACACCGGAGAGATCATGCTGCTCTTGATCCTGCCCCTGCCGGTGTATTTGTACTATCAAGCCAAGGGCAATTGGCGCGATTTCAGGCGGCAGCTGCAGGCCTCGTGGTGGCTGCTCGCTTATCTCATCGCGATCACGGTCTTATCCTGGGCGGGCAGCAAGGAATTTGAAGGTCATGGCTACATCGGCTACGGCTGGGATCAGCTGTGCGTGGCAATTACCTCGCTCGGCTTTTATTTTTGGGGAGTTCGCAGCGGTTGGCGCACGCCGGCGGTAATCGCCGTCGAAAAAAACGCCGCTGAGATGGGGGCCGTGAAATCCTAGGCCGCTAGCAACTCGTGCGTCTCGAGGACCCTAGGCCTCGATCAACTCCTTGATTTGGGCCTGACCTTCGCGCAGATAGATTGAGCGCTTCGGACGCGCCATGACCCGCTGTACCATGGGCGCGAAGAATTCCAGCGGCATCGTGGCGTAGTTTGGGTCGAAGGCATTCTGATCGTGGCGCTCGCAAAAAAGCGCCGTATGTTCAAAATTCGGATGGCCCCGAAACTGCTCGCGCATGTTTCGATCCAGCCCCAAATAATGAAAGAAGTAGTAGCCCTGGAAGATGCCGTGATGCTGCAGAAGCCACCAGTTCTGCTCGGAGACGAAGGGCTTTAATACGGTGGCGGCAAGCTCGGCGTGATTGGTTGAAGCGAGAATGTCGCCCATGTCATGCAGCAGGGCGCAGACCACGTATTCCTCATCCATCCGATCGCGATAGGCCAGCGTCGCGGATTGCAACGAGTGCTCCAGCCGATCCACGGCAAAACCGCCGCAGTCCCCCTTGAGCAATTGCAGGTGAGCGAGAACCCGATTCGCGAGCTCGCCATTGAAGGCGTTCGCCGCGGTTGCGATTTTTTGCCAATCGGCTTGCGTGCTCTCGGTCATCATCGTGAAGGTCGCGCGATCCATCTCGCTGTGATCCGACATATTTGTTCGCTCCTTCAGGCGGTCGTTGTGGCGATTATATCAGCGCAGGCCGGCGGCGCTCGTCAGGTAAACGGCGAATGTACCCAGCCAGTGGCCGCCCTCGTAATGCTCGCCGGTCACCGCCGGGAGGGCGGCGTCACCATGCTGTGCGGCGACGGCACGAAGTACAGGGATGCGCCGATCGCCACCGGGCAACCCATGCGCAATTCCCTGAAGCATCCAGGCGCGGCTCAAGTTCAACCCGTCAATGTGAGCGAGCTTGGGGTCGGAGCGGTCGGTGACCACCCCCGGCTGCAGCCAGCCGCCGCCCGCGCTTTGCGGGATGCCCGGCAGAAACGCCGACAACCAGGACGCGAATGACTTGGCGTCAAGGACCCTGCGCATGAAGTCCGCCTCGGCGAGACAGGGCGAAAGAAAATCCTCACCCGAGGGCTCATATCTCAAGGGACAGCTGCGATCTTTGACATAAAACCTTTGCGCCGCATCGTTCAGCAGCGTACGCATCTGCGCATCGCCGGCGACGCCCGCCCAATCCCAGATCAACCCGAAGGAGAAGGCCGTCTGGTCGTGCTCGCCGATGCGGATCGGATAATGCAACTTTGGCAACCAGCTCTTGATCCGCGACGCGGCCTCAGCTTCCAGGGGCTGAAGCGCCGCCGACCATTGTTTCGCCTGCGGGTCATTCCATTCGCGCAGCTCCGCGGACAGCTGCAGCAGCCACGCAAGACCGTAAGGGCGCTCGAACGAAGCGCGGCCGGGATGCTGTAGATACCGCAACTCGCCGGCAATGTTTTCCGCTGTAAAGCTGCGCGCAAGCTCGGCGCGCGCCCCTGCTGCAAACGGCGCATTCGGCATCAAGCGCAGCATTCGCACGAGCAGCCAGTGCCCATGGACATCCGAGTGCCAGTCGAAGCAACCGTAAAATGCGGGTGTCAATTCGCGTGGAGGACGCACATCGGCGTCGCGGTCCATCGTCAGGCTGATGTGATTGGGATACTCATCGTGCAGGCACTTGAGAGCCAGCCCCGCGAAGCGGGCCGCTGCGGCCGGATCCATCGCGACAGCAACGCCCGTGCTTGCGCCTGCAGCAATGCTCATCCCGGAAAAGCTCAAAAGAGCAGCCATTAGTGCTGTTGGGCGCATGCAAGAATTCCTTCGATTAGGTGCTTCGAGTAGCGAGACGCTTCGAGTAATTGCCGATTCGGATTTTAGCGCGGCCGCGCGCGGCGTGTGGCTTGGGCAGTGTAGGGGTCGTCGGGCCAATAATGCTTGGGGTATCGGCCCTTGAGATCCTTTTTCACGTCGTGGTAGCCACGATTCCAAAAGCTCACCAGATCCTTGGTAATCTGCACCGGCCGGCCGGCGGGCGACAGCAACTTCAGCACCAGCGGGACCTTGCCGCCGGCAACTGTCGGCGTTGCGCTCAAACCAAATAGTTCCTGGAGCCGCACCGACAAACTCGGATTCTCGCCATCCAGATAGTCAATCGGGATGTGCGAGCCGCTGGGAACTGTAAAATGAGTGGGCGCTTCGCGCTCCAAAACGGCGCCCTGAGCGTGGGTGAGGAACGAGCGCAGCGCGTTGCTCAAGTCCAGCTTCGCAAAGTGTTCGCGCCGGGTGAATCCCATGATCCACGCCGGCGCCCACTGCTCGATGTCCCGTTCGAGGGACTCATCGCTGAGGTCGGGCCAAGGTGCAGGACCTGTGATCTGGTGTCGGCGCAGGAGCATGACGCGCGCGCGCCATTGACGCAGCTCTTTGGTCCACGGCAACCCCGCTATGCCCACGTGCTTGAGTCCCAGGAGCACTGCCTGCTGCACGGCCTCGGGATCGGGGTCACGCATGTCGGACGATGCCAACAGCAGTGCGCCCAGCCGCCGTTCGCGCTTGGCGCTCACCGCACCTAGACGATCGTCCCAGCGAATCTCCGCCGATTCACGAATCAGCGTGCCAAAATACCGGTTCAAGTTCTCGAGCGCGATGGGCGCGGCGAGAAAAATTCGCGCCTCGCGATCCGCGCCGTCGAGTTCCGCCGCGACGATGAATTCCGATTTCGCCAGCGCCTGCGCTTCGGTGAAGCGGGCGCCGCGGCCGTTGGCGAGCAGGTAGCGGCCGCCGTCGCCGCGCGCCTGCGCGATGCGATCGGGGTAGGCCCAGGCCAAAAGTATCCCCGTCGTTTCATGCGGATCGGCCGAATCGTGCGCAGCGCGCGCGAAATCGCGTTGCCAATTGCCGGAACTGCGCTGCGCCTGCGACCGGGCGCGAGCATCCACCGCCGCTCCTGCGGGCACGTCGCGGTTGTCGCCGCGCAGCACGGCTATCCGCACGCGTAAATCCGCGTCGCGAGCGCCTACACCCCCACGCAGGATGTCGCGCTCGCTCAGGATGGCCGCGAGATCGCACGCGAGGCGCGCCGCGCCCAGATCGCGCGCCTTGACCAGCATGTGTGCGAGACGGGGGTGCATGCCGAGCCTCTCAAGCATCCGGCCGTGAGCGGTGACACGTGTCGTCGAGTCGATCGCCTCGAGCTGCTGCAGCAGCTCCCGGGCTTGCGCAAGCGGCGCTGCGGGAGGCGGGTCGAGCCACGCGAGGCGATTGGCATCCGCCGCACCCCAGCAGGAAAGTTCCAACGCCAGGGGCGCGAGATCGGCATGCAGAATTTCCGGCGGCGTCTGCGGGCTCAAGGAGGCATGCGTGCCTTCCGACCAAAGGCGATAGCAATCTCCTTCGCTCAAACGGCCGGCGCGGCCCCGACGCTGATCGGCCGCGGCTTGCGACACTTTTCCCGTCACCAGCCGGCTCATGCCGGTGGTGGGATCGAATTCCGAATAGCGCCGCATTCCTGAATCGACGACGACGCGAACACCTTCTATGGTGAGGCTGGTTTCAGCAATGCTCGTGGCCAGCACAACTTTACGCTGGCCGGGAGCCAACGGTGCGAGCGCCGCATCCTGCTCCGCTCCTTCGAGCTCACCATATAACGGCATGACTCGAACGCTGCGATCAAGATCGGATTCCTGCAGCGTGCGCTGCACGCGGCGAATTTCCGCCGCGCCCGGCAAGAAACACAACACGTCTCCCGAATGCTCGCGCAGAGCAGAGCGCACCACCTGCGAAACCTGCAGCTCCAGATGCATTTCGCTGCGCCGGGGGACGTAGTGCGTCGTAACTTCAAAGCTGCGCCCCTGCGCCGACACGATCGGCGCGTCGTTGAGCAGCCGCACGAGGGGTTCCAGGTCGAGCGTGGCTGACATGACCAGCAGCCGCAGATCTTCTCGCAGATTCTCGCGGCTCTCGATGCAAAGCGCGAGCCCCAGGTCGGCATTCAGGCTGCGCTCGTGAAACTCGTCGAAGATCACGCAACCTATGCCGGCGAGAGCGGAGTCCTCTTGCAGCATGCGAGTCAGAATGCCTTCCGTGACGACTTCGATGCGCGTCTCTCGGCCGACGCGAGTCTCCAGACGCGTTCGGAAACCAACCGTATCGCCGATGGATTCCCCTAATAGCGCTGCCATTCGCATGGCCACCGCGCGCGCCGCGATGCGGCGCGGCTCGAGCATCAAGATCTTTTGGCCGTTGAGCCAGGTCGCGTGCAACAACGCGATCGGCACGACCGTGCTCTTGCCCGCGCCCGGCGGAGCCTCGAGGAGCACCGCGGACCGTGCGATCAATGCCTCATGAAGCGCCGGGAGGGCCTCGTTGATCGGCAAATCGGGTAAGGACGGCGTTCTCATTGGCGTAGGTACGATAACCCAACGGCTTGCGGGGCTGGAGGGACGCGGCATGTTAAGATGCGCGCCGTCGGGCCTGTAGCTCAGTTGGTTAGAGCAGGGGACTCATCAATAAATGGTGCCTTCGCATCGCAAGGTGCGAAGTGGACGGGATGAATTCAGGGAAACCTCACCAGCGCTGATGCTGATGGCAACCCTGAGCCAAGCCGGCGGTGCACCGCCGGAAGGTGCAGAGACTACCTGAGCGCGTATAAGTCGCGCTTAATGACAGGCTAGAGCGTCCCGCACCCCAACGGGGTGAAGAGATAGTCCACTCCCTCCGGAAACGGCGGGGTTTAAGTGAATCCCTTGGTCCTCGGTTCGAGTCCGAGCGGGCCCACTATTCCGTAGACATCAGCGCCGAGATGTCGTGGGTTACCCTCTCCGCGATTTCGGAGCGTTGGGTCCGCGATGTCTGATTCGATTGGTAGAGTGCCTTGAGGAAGGCGGTATCCCAACCGCTGAGCTCCGAGGGTTGATTCTCTCCGGATAGAGCGAACAACCGCAGGATTGAAGGCGCGCTTCCCAAGTCGGCGTCAAGATCGGCGTTCGTCAATCCCGCCATGACCAAATAGTCTGCCAACTGATCCAGCCTGGTGTGCTCCGTCCGACCGGTGTCGATGATCGCAACGATCGAAAAGAAATCGAACGCCGTATTTCCGACGAATGGCGAAGATTCAGCCTGGTTGCTGCTTGGGACGAAATGGCCATTGTGTACCCCGGATTTGCGGCCGGAATTGATGTTGTACCAGACGCGTACGGCACGGGATTGAGAACTCTCGAGGAATTGGCGAATGCGTGCCGGCGTCGTGTTACCGAAGAGCTGAGGATCCCGGGCGTACGACGCCTTGAGGGCGCGTTCCGGCTCCGAGGTCGCAAGGATGACGAAGTTGGGTTGACACGGCATGCGGGCGAGCGGTGCACCGGCGGAGGAGCTGCTCTGTGATAGCCGGGCCAACATGAATTTGACTTGTTCAGCGGGCAATCCGCCTAGATAAAAGCAGATCGGCGTATTCCAACGGACGAGCGGTTCTTCCTCAGAGAATCCGGGATTCCGAGTGACTCCGCGGACGAAGGTGCTCACCCGGTGTCCGAGTTCGGCGCGTGTCTCGGCCAGGCGGTCCGCCGCTACGAGGTTCGAGCAAATCGCGGCAAGCGTCGCTACGCCCAAGGCCAAGCAGGGGCATCTTAATCGAGAGCCTGTGTAGTCCGTCGCCGCACCCTAAAGCCCGATCAGCGAAAAATCGGCGACGACGCGCGGATCGCCTCGCCCAGCTCCGTCCGGCCGGTCCGCCTCAACTCATCTCCGGTAATCGCTACGGAACCGGCCGTCCCTGGCCGCTCGCTCGTACCGGCCGGCTTGTAGTGCGACGGCGGTGCCGTCGCACAAGCAGACAAAAGAACAATCATGGAGAGCAACGATTTCATACTTAGAACTTTGCAGTGAACGCGACGAATAACTGCCGACCGAAAATATCGTAGGCATCGGCGGTGTTCGCCGTACCACCCGCCACGAGTCCTGCCTGCGACACCAACAGCGGCGGATCTTTGTCGAGGACGTTGTTCGCACCGGCGCGGATGGTGAGGATTTTGGTCGGATGCCAGCTCGCTTCCAGATCCAGGAAGCTAAAGGAGGGGATGCGCGCGTTGTAAACGTCAAAGTTGTAGTTGGGATTCTTCAGCAATGGGTTGCCCGTGTTGGCATCTTGGTTGACAGCGCTCAAGTAACGCCAGGTGAGAGATGCCGACACATCCCAGGGCGTATTCCATGTGGTGCGGAAATTGTGATGCCAACGCGGATTCACTGTCTGACAGGTGAAGCCGAACAAGCCCGCACAGTCATAGCTGCCGCCGCCGGGAACAGGGGTTGTAATTGAATGTTGCAGCCACGAGCCGTTCATCTCAAAGTGCAGGCTGCCGAAAGCGGGCGGCAGGTCCTGCACATAGGCCGTTTGCAAATCGATGCCGCTGACCAGCACGCCACCCAGGTTCACGTTCGTCTGGACGATGTAACCTCCGGTCGCGAGGTTGGCCCCCTGGAGGCCACCCGTCTGCGGACTGCGAACAACGGCACTGCAAAGCGTCGGATCGCCCGTGTTGGCGCAGCCGGATATGATGTTGGCCGCGGGCAAAACATTGACCTCGTCTTTGACCGAGATGTGAAAGTAATCGAGGCTGGCCGAGAATTTCGGCAGGAAGCTGGGCTGAAAGTTGACGCCAATGGTGTAGGTTTCAGCCTGCTCAGGCTTCAGCGCCGGGTTGCCCCCTTGCAATTGTGAGCACTGCCCCGCCACGCACTGCGGGATGGGATTGACTCCGTTGACCGCGGCGCCCGCGACGCTCGCGGCGTATTGAGCGGCCGAGACTCCCAGGTTGGCGCACTGCGCCTGCGAGTACGTGACCGGCGGCGCGCATGGATCGTTCCCCGACTGAATCAAACCGACGAGCTGTGGGTTGTAGAGCTCGATGATGCTCGGAGCACGAATGGCCTTGTCATAGGATAAGCGCAGGCGTACATCCTGGATGGGCGCGTACTGCACCTCGAACTTGTAAGTGTTGGACTTAAACTCGATGTTGGTCGTCCCACTGTTGCTCGAGTAGCTCGAGTACCGATAGCCGGTGTCGAACAAGAGCTCCTTCGCTGCGGGCATATCCTGGATCAAGGGCGCTCGAATTTCCGCGAAGCCTTCCGTCACGCCCAGGCTGTTGTCGATGGCCGTGGCCGCACTGCCAAAGCCGGACAACAGCTGATTCTGCTCGGCAAAGTCAGGCTGGAAGAATTCGTGGTCGTTGCGATGCTCGAATCCAGCATTGACCGCGACTCCGTCGTGGGCCAAGGGCGACGTGATGCCCCAGGTGCCTAGCTGCGCCGTCAGTTCGCCGTGGAGGGTGCGCAGGGTGGAATTGCCGATGCCCGTACCGCTGATGTAGAGATAGTTCAGGGCGTCCTGCGTCACTCCGCCGTCCTTGAAGATATTGTAGGGCACGCAGGGAGGTCCGCTCACGCAGGTGGGCGTCCCGGCGTTGTTGTACACCTGCAAGGCATTGTCGATGGCCTGAAAATTGAAGTACTTCAAATTGTTGTTGGAAAAAGTCGTGTAGTAAAACTGGCCGTACAGGTCGTAAGTGAGTGCGCCGTTCTCGAGCAAGTCGCCCTTGCTGCCCAGCACCGCGCGATAGTTCTCGTGCTCGTAATCCGAAATCCTGCCGCCGCCCTCCAGGTTGCGGCGTCCGATGTCGAGATCGGCACAATTGGCCGATAGCTTTCCCGGAGAGGCCAACGAGCAGCCCGCAGTGGGATTCGCGTTCGCGGCCGCGATCTGCGCGGGCGTACACAATATCGACTGCTGCTGAGCGCTCAGCAATGGGTTGTTGCAATTGACCGGGTAGGCGCCGCTCAAGGTCGGATCGAATGGATTGCTGCTAAGGAACAGCGCCGCGGGCGCAACCGCCTGGTGAGTGCGGTCGTCCATGAAGTAGAACTCGGCATACGGTTGGAAGTAGTCGGTAACTTTCATGTGCGCGAGTACCGCCGCATTGGCGCGATCATCCTCGCGGGTCATGAAAATATAGGGCTGCGAGTTGAACGCGGCCGGAGGCGTAGACCCCGCCGCCGGGAAGGGCACAAAATTATTGCCGAGCACCGAATAAGCATTGCCGGCGCCGGGCCCGGTATTCGGGGCGAAGAGATTGGAGTTCGCTGAACCGTCGCAATGCGAGCCGACCACGGTTTTGCCTGCGGCCGTGGTGGCATACGTGGGATAGAGCTCGCAACCGCCGAAGTCACGGTCGCTGCTCGCCACCGGATCGGCGTGGCGATAGCTTAGAAACGCCGTAACGTTGCCTTCACCGTCCGCAAAGTTCGTGCCCATCAGCACATCGAAAGACTTTTGCCGGCCATCGGTACTGTTTCCGGTCGCAGGCGTGGTGTTATCGAAGTTCCTCACCAGATTCTGCATGTACGCGTCATGGTTGTTGTGGTAGTTCTCGTTGTACTGACCGTCAAACTGAACACCCTGGAAGTTTTTCTTCATGATGAAGTTGACGACGCCTGCGATGGCGTCGGAACCGTAAGCTGCCGACGCTCCGCCGGTGACGACTTCGATTCGATCGACCAGGCCGGCGGGGATTTGATCAAGATCGGGCGCGGGCGATTGAATGAAGGTATACGGTGACCCCTGGCCTAAACGACGCCCGTCGACCAGCACCAAGGTTCGGTTCGGCCCGAGCCCGCGCAGATCCGCAGTGGCGATGCCGCCGGCCGTGGTCAGGCCGCTCGTCGTGTTGCCGAGATCTTGCCCCAGCGAGTTGTTGAAGATCTGCGGCAGCTGCAGGATGAGGTCGCTGATATCCGTCTTTCCGCTGGTCTCGATGTACTGCGAGGACAGCACTTGGATCGGACTCGTGCTCACCGCATTCGGAGCGGCGATCCGCGACCCGGTAACGATGATCTCGGTCAGGGCGGGTTCAGTCTCTGCCGCCGCAACGGGCGGCTGTTGTGCGAGGGCCGGCAGAGGAGCAAAGGCAATCGCTATCGCGACCAATAAGTACCGTGATGTGTTGAATCTAAACGCAGCCATGGCCGCTGCCACCCGCCTAAGAGCTGCACGTGTTGCTGCGAATCCCAATGTAATCATCGTTCGTCCCCTAAAGTCTTTGGACCGGCTGGGCGGGAGACTTCGAGCGCGACGTGCGTTGCAACTTCGCAACCATCCTTAAGGTTCGGCTCAGTTCCCGAATCGTTGGCGTCAATAAATACGCCTCCTGCGCCACTGATTTGAAAACTTGTGATGAGCTGCACCGACGTGGTGATGAGGCGCCCAGCTACGGGATAAACTGTTGTCGATCCGGTGACCGATCGTTGAATGGGGCTTCGCGGAGGCTGGCAACAAGACCGTGCTCAAATGCAGGTGGCGATTCGCGCCACACATGCGAGCGCGCTCTGGGCGGGATTTGGCGTTACATGCGGCCCACCGGGTGATCGAGGGTCCATGTCACCGTGCGGGAACGAATGACGCCAGATCGGGTGCTTCCTCTTAGATGGGGTACGCGCCAAAACAACTGACTCCCCCGTCTCACCAAATGCCCCCGGACATGATGCAGCCTGGGCGTGAGGCGATGATGGCCGGAAGACTCCAGACCGTGCGACGGTCGATATTCAGGTAGCAGCGGTGAGCAGACTTCGATGTGCTCCAAAAGGGGTGCCTTCCCCGATTTGATTCTTGCCTGATTCAAGCGCTCCAGTATGAGCGGCCGTCGTGGCAGTCCCGGCCGGGTGGCAAGGAGCAAAAAAAACACCAACAGCACCGGTATATCGATCGCGATCGTGCCGAGGGCATGTCGTGCGATGGAATCTTTCTCATCGAGCGGCACCTGCGCCCGCGCGTAATAATCGTCCCAGCTGCGCTCATAACGAAAGCGAAAGCAGCGGCGCAGAATATCCGCACTGCGTTTTGTGTGATCAAGAACGCTGAGGGCGGGTCGATTGTGGCCATCGGGCGCCATCGGGTCCTGCCCTTCGGCGGCATCGAAATCAAAATACGCTTCCATACTGCTGGCGAGCACGTCCAAGTCAGTTTCGCCGCATGTCCAAAACGTCTTGATCAAGCCCTGCCGCCCTTGCGGGGATGTCTGAACAAAGGCGCCGCGCCGACCCGCAATTGCCGCACCGGAATCGGTTCGAAAACCGTAACGTGCAAGCTCATTGATCCACGGCGCTTCGCACCATTCAATCCACACGCGCTCGGCGGGCACGTGGAGCAGATCTGCGCATTCCAGCGTGCGCGCGCCTTTCGAGTACGCCAACGCGCAGCAAAGAGCCACCAAATCATCGCTCAAGCAATATCGTACCGGGCAGGTCCTTACGGCGTCAGCGAAATCAGCCGCTCCGATCAGGCGAGTCTGCCGCTTGTTCTTGGTATCTTCCACGATGAAAGGCGTTCGACATTGTGCAATTCGATCGGCCAATCTCATGGGGGGCGACAATTACACAGCGCCTCGCGCAAGAATAAATTCTGGGATGAAGCGCTCCATGGCGGGGAGCAACTGCACGATTTGAGGTGCGGTCCAGCCCTTGAGCATTATGCTCCAGGAGTCGTTGTCAAGAAGGTGATACGGGATACATCCCTCGAGATTCGATCCGCGAGCGGCAGCAGCCGCGCTCACGTCACTAATCTCGTGGCTAGTCCCTGTCACGGAGTGCTTTGTCCCAAAAATCATCGAATCGCAGATGGCTGTGTAATTGTCTCCCGTATGAGCGGGGATGTTCACTTGGGCGGCTCGGTAAAGGCACGACTAGCGGTCCACGTCACCCTACTGATGTTGTTCGGATGCGCGGCCAAGCCGCCAGCGCCGGCACCAAACAATGCGATGAGCGCCGCGAACCCTACGCCCGCGGCAACCGCTCCTGCGCGATCCGCAAGCGCGAATGCCTCCACCGGCAATGCGAATCCGGCCGTCGATCAGACCCTGGTGCAACGCGGCTACCAGCCACGCCGGTTCAACGGGCAGCTGAAATACTGTCGATCTCAGGTCCTGACCGGAACGCATTTCAGAAGCACGGTGTGCCTCACGCCGGAAGAGATCAGCGCGACTGACGGTAATACTAAGAGTGACCTCAACCAGCTCGACCGGGCAGGCCGCTCGATTTGTCCCAACAACAAGTGTGGGGTCGACCAATAGAATCCGCGCGCGTGGCTTTGCGCGAGGTGCCTACCGCGGGAGCGGGTTGTCAAAAATCCGATCCTCCCCGACAGTGGTGCCAGGGCAAGATCCGTAAAATGGTTTCCCGGTATGTTTTGCTCGAATGTAGACAGGTACCGGAGGCCAATGTAAAAGCGAGTGCTCCATGGCCGATGGGTTCTGCAAAATGAACCGCCCGGATATTCAGAAGTATGGATCGATCGATTCGAATAAAGCCGAAATCGGCGAGTTCGCTCGCCAGGCGCTTGATGGAGTTTCGGCTGATGTACTCCGCGTCGCCCGTTCGAATGGTCACATAATTCCCGTCGGCTTCGATGTAATCGATTTTCTCGATATCCAGCGGGTAAAGCCGATGCTGGCGCTCACCCACCAGAAACTTTGGTTGCCTCCCTAACAGGCGCAGCATTTGTTGCTTTAGTTGAAATTCCGCAAGATGCTCGAAGGAATAACGTTGCCGCACCCGGGCGATCGCGTGGGCGAAGCGATCGGGGTTTACCGGCTTTATCAAATAGTCGACTGCGCCTTCCGCAATCGCCTGCTCCGCGAAATCCGGCTGGTGAGAAGTCATGATGCCAAAACGTCCGGCATCGTTGCCGAGATTGCGCAACACATCAAATCCGGACATATCCGGCAATGCGACATCAATAAGCAACAAATCCGGCGCCAGACTCTCCGCAGCATGAATAGCCGCCCGACCCGACTCCGCTTCGCCCAGAACCTGCAAATCCGCGACACCACGGCACAGTTCAGTGAGTTCAAAGCGTACTGAGGGCTCCTTGTCCACGATGAGCAGTTTTATGGAATGTGGATTTTGCATAGCGGTACTCATCGGTGCATCGCCCGGGCTTCGAATCCTTGTCATCCTCAGACTAAGAGCGTTGCGCGATGAAAAATGGGGGTTCTACCTTGCGCCTGCCCGGCGGCATCAGGTGAAGGGGGTGATGACTTTCGGGGTAACTGAAATTTTCCAATTACGGCAAGGTGCTAAAAAGCAGGCATTTTACCGGCCATTCGAGGGTGAGCGAGCCCACCAATTCAGTGCGGTGCCAACGCCGGGTCATGAGGACGCCAAGAGCAGCACGCGGCTAACGCTGCTTCGAAACCTCGCGCATAAGACGGTACGTGAAGTCGACTTCCTGATCGAAGGCTGCGACGCCGATGCGTTCGTCGCGGCCGTGCGCGCGTCCGTCATCCAGATCGTCGAACATCCCATCGATGCCGTAACTTGGCATGCCGAGAGTTCGCGTGTACTTGCTATCGCTCGCCCCGGCGCCCATCTGCGGGAGGATCACGACGTCCGGCCACAGCTGATGAACGACCCTTTCGACAGTCGGCAAGATGTTGCCTGAGAGCGGTGATTCGGGGCTTGGGGTCGCGGGTGTAATGACGCTGATCTTGATCGTCGGATCGTCGAGAACGCGCGCGAGCGTCTCTCGCACGGAGTCCTGCGATTCGCCTGGGATGATCCGGCACTGCAACGTAGCGCGCGCACGCTGGGGCAGCGCGTTCTGGGCGTGGCCGCCCTCGATTTGCGTCGCCGTGCAGGTAGTTCGCAGCAGGATATTCGTCTCGACCACGGCCGAAAGACGTTCGAGCGCGGCCGGATCCGGCGTCGTCTTTGCGGCGGCGAGCATGTCCGACTTGGTCGCGCCCGTCTCGATGGCCGCCCGGCGCTCGAAATACTGCCGGGTCGTATCGGTAAGGTGGGCAGGAAACCGAAACTTCGAGAGCCGCGCCAAGGCCTCGCTCAAGCGATAGATCGGATTGTCGGCAGTGGGCCGCGAACTGTGGCCGCCCTTGTCGGTCACTTCCGCCTCGAACGCCATCGATATCTTCTCGCTGGTCTGAACACCGACGTAGAGCCGGCGGCCGCCTTTCATGCCCGCTTCGCCGCCGTCCGGGTTTATCACAAGATCGGCATTCATAAGGTCACGATGTTCGGTCAGCAACCAGTCGACGCCGTTGCGTTCGCCGCCCGACTCCTCGTCTGCAGCAAAGGCGACGACAATGTCACGCTGCGGAATGAAATGCTCGCTCTTCATGCGCAGCAGCGCCGCGAGGACAGCCGCGTCCTGACCCTTCATGTCTATCGTGCCGCGCCCGTACAGCCAACCCTTGTCCTCAGTCAGGTGAAACGGGTCGCGCGTCCAGTCTTCGGGATTTGCCGCGACAACGTCCAGATGGCACAGGTACAGAACCGGTCTGCCCTTTCCGCTGCCATGGATGCGGGCAACGACATTGCCGGCGCGCGGGTGGTCCGCCGGTGCGAGCAGCTGCGCGTCGGCTTCGGCAAAGCCGGCTGCTAGTAGCCGCCCCTGTACCTTGCGCGCCAGTTCGGTCGAGCCGACGTCGTGCGTCGAGCGCGTGTCGATCATTTCGCGAAGGATCTCGCGGGCGACTTCGTGCGCCTCCGAAGCGGCCGGCGCGGATACGCTGACAAGCGCCGACGCAACGAGGAGGGAAGTGACGAGACCTTTCACACGGGAAAGGAGCTCTTGGCAACGCAGGCGATCGGGCATCGGCGGGACTCCTCCGGGGTGGGCGCGGTGATTATGCCTGCCAAAGGCCCCTCGCAGCGAGGTCCCCCATAGTTCGAATCACGAATCACGGCAAGTTAGACGTTGGTCACACCGACAGAGTACAACCTCAGCCCAAAGACTGGGCCCGCCGAAAAGCCAATCTCCGGCTCGAATCGGATGCGCAGTGTCGACTTGTTCTTGGTAAGCGCTTCGTCAATCGAATAATTCCGCTCGATGAAATCGCTCGGTTCCGCGCCGCTGAGTTGTTCCCTCGCCACGACGACGCCGTCGACCAGAATCGCGAACCGACGATCGCGCTCCTCGCCCCAATAGGTCGCCTGCAAGGTCAGCGCGCCGGAGCGGGTTTGCATGTTGCACTCGAAAAATCCGCCGGAGCGTGCGTCGCGTCCGGCACGTCCGCGATAGACGACGGGGTAAGAGATCTTTGATTCCAGCGAATGGTCGCGCTCTGCGTTCGCCTCGCCGAGGCGCACCACGTCCGCGGAGCGCCGGTCAAGCTCCTGCAAACGCGCTTGTTCCACCTGGAATTTGAGTTGTTCCTGTTGCCAATCGGTTGCAGTGAAGCAGCGGAAATACACCGCGGTATTGTTGTCGTGCTGGAACGCAAAGGGACGCAGCGTCAGGTCGGTCGGGTGCACCAGGCCTTGCGTGCGAAAGACGGCGGGCTCCGCCGTCGGTACAATACTTCGCGCAAGATCGTTGCCTCGCGCACGATCGTTGCGGACCAGCACCGGTGCGAGACCGTCCCAACGTTCCGTCGCCGGGCCCAAATCGCCCGCCAACACCAACGGCCCGAAGAGCATCGCAACCGTCCCCGCATCGTCCGGGGTTGGCTCAACTCGCAGCGTAGGCGGAAGAACCAGACGGATGACATCTCCCGTTTTCCAGACGCGGCGAAGCCGCATATAGCCGTCCGCCACGGAAGCCGCCACTTCGCGGTCATTCACGTTGAGCTTCGGCCTCTCGCACCAGGCCGGTATCCGTAGTGAGACAAACGAAGGGTTGTCGCCCGCCGCCTGGGTTACCGTCAACGCAATGTCGTCTGCGAAAGGGTAAGAGGTCTCGAGGCGTAGACCGATGGCGGGGCGGGGCAGCGTCAATATCGAGGGAACATACAGGTTGACGATGACGTCGTTGCCTCTCGTCCAGAAAATGGAATCCCCGTGCTTGGCATGACTCTCCATGCCGGTCCCGACGCAGCACCAAAAATCGTCAAAGGGCGTCGAAAATTCGCGGTGACTGCCGGACATCAGCGGCACCATGTAGGCAAACATGCCTGTTTGCGGATGGTGTTGCGCCAGGATGTGATTCAGATGCGTACGCTCGTAATAGTCGAAGTATTTTGCGGCTCCTGTATCCGCGTAGAGATGCCGAGTTAGCTTCATCATGTTGTAGCTGTTGCATGATTCGCAGGTTTGCTCGGTGATATGACGCGAGATCGAACGCGGGCCCTGAAAATACTCCCGGTCGGCATTGCCGCCGATGACATAGCTGTAGTTGCGTGTGACTGTTTCCCAAAAGAAACCGGCAGCCTGCAAATGACGGGCCTCGCCGGTGAGCTCGTGAAGTCTCGCGAGACCGATCAGCTTGGGGATTTGGGTGTTGGCGTGAATACTGGGAAGACAGTCCTCGCCGCGGCTCAGGGGTTCCAAGACCTTGCGGTGATAAATGGTTTCGGACAGGGCCAACCAGCGCCGGTTGCCGGTCCGGCTGTACAGCTCGGCGAAGCTTTCGTTGAGTCCGCCGTGCTCGCAATCCAGCATTTTTTGAATCTGCGCGTCGCTGAGCGCGTCGAATACGCCGCCGATGTAAACGCCCAATTTTTCAGCCACGTCAACAGCCGATTTGCTGCCGCAATGACGATGTGCGTCGAGCAGGCCCGCCATGAGCTTGTGCCAGCTATAGAGCGGCACCCAGCAACCATTCAAATCGAAACTGCGAGCCCGGATGTCGCCCCGGCGAATCTCGTCGAACACGAGTCTCCCCGGTTCGATGGCATCGCCTTGACGGCGGGTAAATCCCGCGACAAACCCGTCGGTGTTTTGTGCCTGGCAGAGAGTCAGTTCATCAACAATATAGATGACGCGGCGTTTGCACTCGGCGTCGCCGGTCTGCGCGTGCATGAGGCTCAGGGCGGACAGATAATGGCCCAGAGTATGGCCGCCGATGGTGTCACTTTCCCAACCCGCATAGACCGCACCCTTTGGGGTCAGCCCTGCTTGACTGCGAAAGTTATGCAGCAGCCGATCCGGATCCAGGCGATGCAGATAGCCCAGATTGACGGTGACCGCCGTCAGATAGGGCGAGGGGAGCAGCCGCACCGCGCTGAGCGGTACGGGTTTTATCGGTTGCCGGATCGATGAGGCTGCAGGGTGCGCGGCCAGCAGCAGCGCGGCCGAGGCACTGCCTTGTAGCACTCGCCTGCGATCGATGCGAACAGGAAAATCATCGGGCTCCGGCATGCGTCAATCATACGTTGCGGATCGCGACGACGGGAGAGATTGACGCGGCGCGCAGCGCCGGCCACAACACCGCAATTTGGCCCAGCAGCAAGACGATGACCGCGGCGACGACGGTCGAACCGACACTGAGACGCGTCATTTCGAATTTGCCCGCCATCCAAAAATTCAGTGTGAGGGCAAGCAATACCCCCAAAACCGCACCGGCCGTGGCAATCATGAGGTTCTCGGTTTGAAAGTAGCGCAGGATGGCAGTTCGCGTCGCTCCCATTGCTCGGCGAATGCCGATCTGGCGCCGCCTCTGCGATACCCAGAAGCTGGTGATGCCGATAATGCCGAATGCGGTCACGATGAGCAGCACCGCACTCACTATGGCGAGGACGATCGCGAGACCGCGGTCATCCCGATAGGCGCGCTGCCGGGTCTCCGTCATGGTGCGCGTTTTGTCGTTGACGCGACCGCGGTTGAGGGCCAGCAATTGCTTCTGGGCGCTCTTCATCGCTGACTCGAGCTGGCCGGGCTTTGCCCGCACCACATAGTGCGAGTACTGCTCAACATAGCGGTAAGGTTGAAGCATGGCGTATTCAACTCTTTTATTCGCTACGGAAATCCAAGGTTCCTGCAAGCGCTCGACGATGCCGATGATCGGAATCTTTTGCTTATAGTCGGTCAGGTAAATCGACTTCCCCAACGCGTCTCCATTTGGAAATACTTTTGTGGCCAGTGCCTGGCTGACAATCAGCGCGGCGGGCGGTTTGCCCTCCATGTCGTTGCGATCGATGATCTCCGACGGCTCGAAGTTTCGGCCGGCAATGAGCTTTAGGCCCAGAGTGGCCAGGCCATGTTCATCGGCAAAGTAGAGCGCAGCATCCGCCGCGTAGTGTGCGTCGCTCGCTTCCAGCATGATCGCATCATCCCACCCTCCATTGGAAAGGGGGTAGGAGTTGGACGCATAGGCATCGACTACCTCTGGCAACGCGCGCAATGCGGCCAGATCCGCCCGCACTTTAGCCGCCAGATCCGTAGGGTTCCCAACCCACTGATTCGCCATTGTGAAGATGTCTTGTTCCAACAAGCCCGTCGGCCGTTCGCTTGAACGCAGGCGCTGCTGAATGATGAACAGGCTATTGCACAAAATAGCCAGGGTAATCGCCGTCTGCACGACGATGACGATGGCGCCAACCTTATTGTGGCGCATGGCGGAGAGGATGGGCCCGAGTTCCATGGGTATTCCTTTCCCCATTGGAGTACCGCAGAGCCCGTATCGTTTAGATGGCGATCCTCAATTTGCGGCGGAAGACACCAGGTCGCAAAATTTGGCCATATCGATGTTGCCACCGGACACCACTGCAACAATCGGTCCCGGGCCCGCTTTTCCGGTGAGCGCCGCGGCCAGCGACAGGCATCCCGCGCCTTCGGCGACGACCCGTGCCTTCTCCGCCAGCATGCGCATCGCCTCCTTGGTCTGCTCCAAACTGACGACGATTGCGCCGTCGACCACGGGTTTAAGCCTCTCCCACATGCGGGGAAAGACACTCTTGCCGCCTGCGCCATCCACGAACGAAGCCTTCCAGTCCTTGAATTCCTGAGCCGATCCCATGGAAAACGACAGGGCCGTCGGTGCCGCCGTCTCGGGTTCCGCTCCCCAGATCTTGATTGCCGGTTTCAATGCCTTGAGTGCACTCGCCACGCCAGTGATCAGCCCGCCCCCGCCGATTGCCGCGATGACGGCGACAGTGTCCGGCGCGTCTTCCAGAATCTCAAAGCCCATGGTGCTGTGGCCCGCGATGAAGTTCTGGTCGTCGAAGGGATGCACAAACGTGCCGGTGACGCCCGGGTACGAGCGCTCACCGAGGGCGCGCCACGCGGCCTCGTAGGACACCGGAACCAGTTTCGCGCCGAGCGCTCGCATGCGATCGATCTTCGCCTGCGGCGCGGTTTCAATGGCGACCACCGTGCAGGGCACCCCTGCCTGTCTTGCGGCATACGCGACGCCCTGGCCGGCGTTGCCCGCGCTGATCGTCCACACTCCCAGCTTTCGTTCGGCCTCCGACAACATCGCCACAGCGTTGACGGCGCCCCGAAGTTTGTAGGAATTGGTTGCTTGCAAGTTCTCGAGTTTTAGGCGGATGTCCGGGAATTTTGGCCCAAGGTCAAGACGCACCAGAGGTGTGCGCACAATGCTGCCGGCAATTCTGCGGCGTGCATCCTGCATTTCGACTAGTGTCAACGGCCGAACCGGCTCGAGCGCTTTGAGCACAGCTTTGATTCCTGGTGGCTTGGGTGACTGAACTCTAGCAGGTCCGGCGCGCGGTCAGAAATCACGCCGGGCGGACGATCGCGGCGCGGGTGATCTCCTGCAGATTGCGCGCACCGACGCCCACCATTGCCAACATCAATTCCTGGTTCAGCAGTTCGAGCACTCGATCGACACCCGGTT
>Ga0210401_10001600_pt1 | contig 25959 bp, 16 predicted proteins | sample IncBWH32MmetaG_FD_150866 | JGI IMG/M metagenome (GOLD analysis project Ga0210401, IMG submission 150866) | Forest soil microbial communities from Barre Woods Harvard Forest LTER site, Petersham, Massachusetts, United States - Inc-BW-H-32-M | ecosystem: Environmental > Terrestrial > Soil >...
AGCGACTCGAATGCCGCGCTCGAGGTGATGTTCGCGTGGCTGGATGAACACAAATATCTAGCGGGCCTGACGGCTGCTGGCCACCGCTTGGTGCACGGAGGAGCTCGTTACCACGACCCGCAGCGCATCACGCCGGAGTTTTTATCCGAACTGGAAAAGCTGGTGCCGCTCGATCCGGATCACCTGCCGGCAGCAATCCGCGGAATACAATTCGTCACCAAGAGATTTCCGCAACTCACGCAGGTGGCATGCTTTGACACCGCATTTCACAGCTCGCTGCCGGCGGTAGCGAAAATGTACGCGCTGCCGCGGCGATTTTACGACGAAGGCGTCCGGCGCTACGGTTTCCACGGCCTTTCGTTCGAATACATCGTAGGCGAGCTCCGCAAGCTTGACGCGAAACAAGCCGCCAGCCGCGTGGTCGTAGCGCACCTGGGCAGCGGCGCAAGCATCGTGGCGCTGCAAGATGGAAAAAGCATGGATACCTCGATGGGATTCACGCCGCTCGAAGGCCTGGTGATGAGCGCACGGTCGGGCGACGTGGATCCCGGTTTGCTTCTGTATCTCCTCGCGGAGAAACAATTGTCCGGGAAAGAAGCCGGCACGCTGCTGAACAAACAATCCGGCTTGCTGGGAGTTTCCGGCAGTACCGGCGACATGCGAGAGCTGCTGGAAAAAGCAAAACAAGACCCGCACGCAGCCGAAGCGATTGACTTATTTTGTTATCGCGCAAAAAAATATATCGGCGCCTATGCCGCCGCGCTCGGCGGCTTGGATGCGCTGGTTTTCACCGGAGGAATCGGAGAGCGCGCTCCCGCCATCCGTGAACGCATTTGCAAAGGCCTGGATTTTCTCGGAATTCATCTCGATGCCGCGCGGAACACAGCCAACGCTCCAGTAATATCCACCACCGACAGCCGCGTTAACGTGCGCGTCATACAAACCAACGAAGATCTAATGATCGTCCATCACGTAAGAACCGTTCTCGGCGAAAAAGCGCCAGGAACGCACTGAGGATGTCATGTTCACATTTGATGCAAAGTTATCCACCGCAATAGCAGCCCCGCCGCAGCAGCAGCCCACACAAGAACGAGTACCCAGCACGCCAGGCCCGCTCTCCGCCGACTTGCTCGACAAAATGCAGCGCTACTGGTGCGCCGCAAATTATCTCTGCGTCGGGCAAATCTACCTGCTCGACAATCCGCTGCTGCGCGAGCCGCTTAGGAAAGCGCATATCAAGCCACGCCTCCTCGGCCACTGGGGCACATCCGCCGGACAGAATTTCATCTACGTCCACCTGAACCGGCTGATCCGCGAAACCAACGCCGACATCATCTATATCTGCGGCCCAGGCCACGGCGGCCCCACCCTCAACGCCTGCGCGTATCTGGAAGGCACCTACACGGACGTCCACCCGGAAATAACGCAAGATGCCGCCGGCATGCGTCTGCTTTTCCGTTCCTTCTCCACGCCCGGAGGAATTCCCAGCCACTGCGGCCCGCACACGCCGAATTCCATGCACGAAGGCGGCGAGCTGGGTTATTCGCTGATGCACGCGTTCGGCGCCGCGTTCGACAATCCGAATCTTATCGTCGCCTGCGTCGTCGGCGATGGCGAGGCGGAAACCTGTCCGCTGGAAGGAAGCTGGAAGAGCGTGAAATTCCTGAATCCGGCGCGCGACGGCTCCGTGCTGCCGATCCTGCACTTGAACGGCTATAAAATTTCCGGGCCCACCGTATCGGCGCGCTGGTCCGACGACGAACTTTCAGCCTTTTATCGCGGGTGCGGCTACACGCCTTACTTCGTCGCAGGCGACAATCCCGCAATCGTGCATCAACAACTAGCCGACACGCTCGATCGTTGTTACGCGGAGATTCGAGAGATCCAGAAACAAGCGCGAACGAAGGACGCGGCCGCCAGCGGGAAACCCATCCTTAAGCCGTGGCCGATGATTATTTTGCGCACACCAAAAGGATGGACCTGCCCGAAAGAAGTAGACGGCGTGCCCGTCGAAGGCACATTCCGCGCGCACCAGGTGCCACTCTCCAACGTCTGCGAAGAACCCGCACATCTAAAGCTGCTCGAAGAATGGATGCGCAAATATCAACCGGAAAGATTATTCGATCACAATGGCAGCTTGATCCCAGAACTCGCAGCCCTCGCTCCGGATGGAAATAAACGCATGGGCGCAAGTCCGCACGTCAACGGCGGCCGCGTGCTGAAAGCGCTCGATCTGCCCGATTTTGCGCACTACGCGCTGGAAGTACCCGGTCCAGGCGAAGTCGTCGCCGAAGCCCCGCGCAAACTCGGCGAATATTTGCGCGACATTATCGAACAGAATCCCGCGAATTTCCGGCTGTTCTGCCCCGACGAAACGAACTCGAACCGCCTAAACTCCGTTTTCGATGCAACCAACCGCTGCACCATGGAACCAACAGTTTCGATTGACGATCATCTGGCTCCCGACGGTCGTGTGATGGAAGTCCTAAGCGAACATCTCTGCGAAGGCTGGCTGGAAGGCTATCTGCTCACTGGCCGCCACGGGATGTGGTCTTCCTACGAAGCTTTCGCGCAAGTGGTGGATTCGATGGTCACGCAGCACGCCAAATGGCTCGAGCAATGTATAGAGTTCCCCTGGCGCAGGCCGCTCGCATCGCTCAACGTCTTCCTCACCAGCCATGCGTGGCGAAACGATCACAACGGTTTCAGCCACCAGGCGCCGGGATTTGTGGACAACGCGCTCGAACGCCGCAGCGAAGTGATTCGCGTTTACTATCCGCCCGACGCCAACTGCCTGCTCAACGTTTTCGATCACTGCCTGCGCAGCCGCAACTACGTGAACGTGGTCACCTGCGGCAAGCAGCCCGAACTGCAATGGCTCACGTTCGACGAAGCGCTGGCGCATTGCTCGCAAGGGGCGTCCGTCTGGAAGTTTGCGACGAACGACGGCGGCACGCAGCCGGACATCGTTCTGGCATGCGCCGGCGATGTGCCCACCATCGAAGCCTGCGCCACATCCTGGCTGCTGCAGAAACACGTGCCGGGCATCAAAGTGCGCGTAGTGAACGTCGTGGACCTTAACGCGCTGATGAGTCCCGACGACCATCCGCACGGCATGGACAATATTTCATTCGAGGCGCTTTTTACGCGCGACGTGGACGTCGTATTCGCCTTCCACGGCTACCGCTGGCTGATTCACAGCATGGTGCACGGCCGCGCGAACGAAGGCCGTTTCCACGTGCGCGGATTTAACGATCAAGGGACCACGACAACTCCGTTCGATATGGTAGTGCTGAATAAGATGAGCCGCTTCCACCTGGCCATTGATGCGCTCAAGCATGTGCCGCGGCTGCGTTCCCAGGCTTCCGACGCGATTGATATGTTCAACCGGAAATTGTACGAACATCACGCGTACATCCGCGAACATTTTGAAGACATGCCGGAAATTCGCAATTGGCATTGGACGAAAGATTTCAGCGAGCCGAGCGCTCCGCCGCCGCTGGCGAAAGACCAGCCACGCGGGCAATCGTTCAGCGACGCATAACAGCCAGCCTTCTACTGCGCGCCGCTTTTTTTGGGGTAGCGGCCCAGCAGCCAGTTCCAGCGAATCACCAGCAGATCGCAGAACATCATCACGCTGTCGCGCAGCACCTGAACTTTCGTGGCAGGATCGTGTGCCCAGCGCACCGGCACTTCCGCGATGCGCAAACCGTGGCGCTTGGCGAGGAACAGAATTTCCGGATCGAAGCCGAAGCGTTCGATGTGCTGCTGTTCGAAAATAATGCGCGAAGGCTCGCGGCGGAAGATTTTGAATCCGCACTGTGTATCGTGAAAAGGCAGGCCGGTAATCACGCGCACCAATCCGTTGAAGATGATTCCGGCAAGCTCGCGATGGCGCGACTGGTGAATCGAGATCAGCGAGCGGTCCAGCGCGCGCGACCCGATCGCGATGTCGTTTCCGGCAGAAAGAGCGGCTAGAAGCTTTTCGATTTCCTCGATGGGCGAAGACAAGTCCGCGTCCGTAAATAGCGCCAGGCGGCCGCGCGATTCCAACATGCCGTGCCGCACGCTGTAGCCTTTCCCGCGATTCTCCCGATTCCAAACCAACCGCACGCACGGCATCTCCCGCGCCCACTCCTCGGCAATCCGCGCGGTCCCGTCCTTCGATCCGTCATCCACGATCAGAATTTCCAGTTGGTTCAAGCCAATTTCCGGCGCGACGCCCGGCGGCACTCGGCGCTCCGCAAAATATTCGCGAATGCGCGAGAGTGCGCGCCCTAGCCGACCCTCTTCGTTGTAAGCAGGAATGATGATGGAAAGTTCGGGCGCAGGGGCGGGGGCGTTCATCGCGCCGCGGTTCCCTGGACTGCATTCGGAAGGCTGTCCGGCCAGCCATGGCGCCCGAGCAACGGCACGAAGCGGCAAGTCAGCAGCGATTCCTGCGCCAGCCTGCCCGAGCGCTTTACGATTCGCAACATACTTTGCCGCTCGGAATCGCCCACGGGAATTACCAGGCAGCCACCTTCGGCGAGCTGTTCGACGAGCGGCGGAGGAATTGCCGGCGCTGCAGCTGACACCAGAATCGCGTCATACGGCGCGCCAGCAGGCCAGCCAAGCGAACCATCGCCCTCTTCGACGCGCACATTGCTGTAACCCAAGCGCGCCAAACGCTCGCGAGATTCGCTAGCAAGCGATGCCCGCAATTCCACGACCACCACATCTTGCGCCAGCAACGACAACACCGCGGCCTGATAACCGCAACCGCCGCCAATTTCCAGCACGCGTTCGTTGCCGCTGAGCTGCAGAGCGTCGCTCATCGCCGCGACGATGAACGGCTGCGAGATCGTTTGTCCGCCACCGATCGGCAGCGCTTCATCGGAATAGGCCGAAGCTCGCGCCTCAATGGGTACGAATTCGTGACGCGGTACCGCAGCCATCGCGTCCAGTACGCGCGCGGAGATGATGCCGCGGGCGCGAATCTGCCGTGCCACCATTTCATAGCGCGCCGCCGCGAAATCAGGCCTCGCGCCGGAAGAAGAAATGCCCGCGGCAGTCATCGGCACCAGATCCTGGCGGCTCCGCCGCATACGGTACTTCGCGAGATGCCGCGAGCGTCAACTTGCGCCGACTTTTGCCTGGTAGTGCCGCGCGAGATAATCGTCACACCCGAAAAGCTATCACAGCCGGCGGCGGCCGTGCCACCAATGGCCCGCGGCATCCGCGAATTGCATCTGCCGCCCACGTTCGATACGATTCTTAGATTCGCATGTCAGGCCAGAACAGACAGAGAGCCTGCAGCGAACAACAGGAGAATTCCATGAAGCTACGAACAGCCGTGATCGCCGGCCTGTTATGTGCGGCGGGACCGGCGCTGGCGCAAGCACCCGCGTCCAGCACACCACCAACACCGGCGCCACACGCCACACCGGGACAGGCGGCTCCCGCAAAGCCCGCCGCACAAACTCCGGCCACGCAAACGCCGCCCGCGCCGGCCGAAAAAATAGATCCCGCAAAAGACGCTGCCATTCGGCATCTGATGGACATCACCGGAACCTCGAAGATGGGTGAAAACATCGCTAGCTTCATAACCGGTAAGGTGCACGACGGCGCGGGCCGCGCGATTCCGGCCGACCAGTTGCCGAAATTCATGGACACGTTCTCGCAAAAATTCACCGCCGGCCTACCGCCCACCGCCGTCAATAACGCGATTGTAGCAATATACGCCAAGCACTTTTCCCTGGACGACATTCAGGCGTTGACTAAGTTCTACGAATCGCCCATCGGCCAGCGTGTCGTGAAGGAAATGCCGGATGTGGACCAGCAGATGGGCGTCGCCGGCCAGCAGATTGAAACCACCGTGGCCATCGCCGCTTTGCGCAGCATGATGGACGAGTATCCGCAATTGAAGCAGATGCTGCCGGCCGATAGCTCCGCGCCCGCGCCATCGAGTTCGCCGACGCCGGCTCCTGCTCCAGCGACGCCAGGTCAGGGAACGAAGGCTCCGTCGTCGCCTCCGCCTTCGACCCTGAAGCCGGCAGCGCCAGAACGGTAGGACATGCGGTAGCACCATGCGCAACGGAGGTCTGCTGATGTTGCGAAAAGAAACCAGATCCATCGCGAGGAGGCTCGTCGTCGCGGGCCTTCTCTTTGTATTTGTGCCGGGAACTGCGGGAAGTTTTGCGCTGGGTGCTGCACCGCAGCAATCCTCACCAATCACAGTTTCCGCGGCCATCAGCTTGAAAGACGCGCTGGACGAACTCGGCCCGATTTTCCAAGCGCAGCAGCATCGCAAGAACGGCGGCAGCGGCACGATCGTCACCTATAACTACGGCGGCTCCGGCACTCTCGCGCGGCAGATCGAGCAGGGCGCTCCGGTGGACGTCTTTTTTTCCGCGGCCGAAAAACAAATGGACGAACTGGCGGCCCAGGGCTTGATTGTCGCGGATACGCGGCGCGACTTGGTCGGGAACGCGTTGGTATTGATCGCGCCGGCGCAGTCCACGGCGCTGCACAGTTTTCAGGATCTCAGCAACGCGGCAGTGAAAACGATCGCGCTCGGTGAAACCAGCACAGTGCCTGCGGGGATGTATGCGCGCCAAACGCTCGAGCACCTGGGCCTGTTCGCGGCAGTCGAAAAGAAAGTTGTGTACGCGAAAGATGTGCGCGCCGTGCTCACTTATGTGGAGACGGGTAACGCGGATGCCGGAATGGTCTATCAAACCGACGCGAACACGTCTCAACAAATACGCGTGATCGCGGTTGCTCCCGCGGATTCCCACGATCCGATTCTGTATCCCGCCGCCGTGTTGCGCGATGCAAAAGATAAAGCCGCCGCGCGCGCCTTCCTGGAATTTCTGCAAGAACCCGACGCGCGCGCGGTCTTCCAGAAATACGGCTTCACCTCCGCGGAAAAATCAGCCGTAAAGAACTGATCCAGCTACAATCCTCTCGCGATGGATTGGTCTCCTCTGTTGATCTCGCTCGCCACCAGCCTGGTGGCGACGGCCGTAACGCTCGTCGCAGGGCTGGCCGCGGCTGCCTGGCGCCAGAACCGCGCAGGCGCGGGTGCCGCGCTCATTGACGGAATTTTCATTCTCCCGCTCGTACTGCCCCCCACGGTTGTGGGATTCCTTCTGCTGCTGCTTTTCGGCCGCAACGGCCCGCTCGGCAAACTGCTGCTACAATTCGGCGCCAGCGTGGTGTTTTCCTGGCCAGCAACAGTGATCGCCGCCACCGTCGTGGCTTTTCCGCTGATGTACATCACCGCGCGCGCAGCCCTGGAACAAGTGGACCCGCATCTATTGCAAGCCGCGCGCACTCTGGGCGCATCCGAAGCACGCATTTTTCGCGAAGTGGCGCTGCCGCTAGCATGGCCCGGAGTGCTGGCTGGCACGATTCTTTCTTTCGCGCGCGCCCTAGGTGAATTTGGCGCCACTCTAATGCTCGCCGGAAATATCCCGGGAAAAACGGAAACAATTCCCATCGCGATTTATTTTGCCGTGGAAGCAAACGAAATCCAGCGCGCCATGGCCTGGTGCGCCGTGGATGTGAGCATCTCCATCGTCCTGCTTGGCGGGCTTTACTACTGGACGCACGCGCAACGTTTGCGCCGCGAGCGTTGGGGACAACACTGACGTGACTGTGGAAGTCCAAATCGAAAAGAAGCTCGCGGATTTCACGCTCGACGTCGCATTTCGCGCAACAGAAACGCCGCTAAGCATTCTGGGAGCATCAGGCGCGGGCAAATCCATGCTATTGCGCTGCATCGCCGGCCTCGAACGCCCCGGTCGCGGACGCATCACGCTGAACGGCCGCACCCTATTCGATTCGGCGCAACGCGTGGGAATTCCCGCGCGCGAGCGGCGCATCGGCATGCTCTTTCAGCATTACGCGCTGTTTCCGCATCGCACCGTGGCGCAAAATATTGCGTTCGGCTTGCACGATTTGCCGCGCGCAGAACAAACCGCGCGCACGGCTGCGCTGGTTTCGCGCACGCATCTGGCGGGACTCGAACAGCGCTACCCGCGCGAATTATCCGGCGGCGAACAGCAGCGCACCGCGCTCGCACGAGCCCTCGCGATTCAGCCGGAAGCGCTGTTGCTCGATGAGCCGCTCGCAGCGCTGGACACGCATCTCCGCGGACAAGTAGAGGCGCAACTCCAGGAAACGTTCGCGACCTACCGCCGGCCGGCGCTGCTGGTGACGCACAACATGGAAGAAGCCTACCGCCTGGGCGAAGAATTGCTCGTGCTGGCGCGTGGGCGCGTCGCGGCATTCGGCCCCAAGGAAGAAATATTCCGCCGCCCGCCAAGCTCCGAAGTCGCGCGCCTCACGGGCTGCAAAAATATTTCGCGCGCGCAGCCCAATGCAGACGGCACGCTGCAAGCACTCGACTGGAATTGCCCCCTGCGCCTCGCGCAACGGCCCAGCGCAACGACGACGTACGTCGGGATTCGCGCGCACCACATTGAATTTCTGGAGACCACGAGCGAAGCAACAGCAGAACCAAACATTTTTCCTTGCTGGATAGTGCGCACATCAGAAACGCCGTTCCGCATCACGCTGTTCTTGAACCTGGATCCCTCCCGCGCCGCAGCCGGAGAAGCCCACCTCCAAGCAGAAGTCTTCAAAGAAAAATGGGAACGTTTTCGTGACCGGCCGCAACCCTGGCGCATGCGCCTGGGGCCGGAATCGCTCTTCGCCATGCCGGAATGAATTAATTCCTCAGTGGAAGTGCTTCACGAACTTGACGTCCAGGCCGTACGTCCCGTTGATATCGCGCAGAAACACAATCGAAAGGTCGCGCTTCACATGGTATTCCACTTGAATCAGCTGTTCCTGGTCAGACGCCGCATTGGAAGAATAAGTGACGGTAAGATCCCGCGTGATCTGTTGCTCAATCGTAACCCGCGCCGAAGCGTTCGATTCCGTGGCCGTGCCCGCCAGAAACGGGTCAACCCGAAAGTGGCTGATGCCGAAAAGATGTTCGATGCGCCCGCCCACGCCGCTGGAAACCGCTTCGGAAAGCAGGGCAGTGGCCCCGTAGTTCGCCCCCGCCGTCGTCGAGCGCAAAGCGCTTTCCTGCCCGGTGCTGCCCAGTGCGAGCAAAGCTATAATGTCCGTATCCGGCAGCGGCGGGTCGGAACGATAGCTCAGCGAAAGCTTGCTCGCGCGCCCCGAAAAATTGATCGTCACCAGGTACTGGCTAATCGTGGAAGTTGCTTCGATGTTCAGTTCCGGATCCAGCTGAAACGGATTGGCGAAATTTACGTCGCCGCGCGTCAACGTGAAAGTATTTCCGCGGAACGACATTTCGCCGCCCAGCAGGTGAATGTGCCCCAACAGAATGGGCCGGTCCCACGTGCCGCGCAAATGCAAATCGCTGTCAATTTCCACCTGCGCGCCAGTCCATTCGATGCGCGCCCCCGGACTGGTGTGCGCCGCCACGTCGAATGTAAGGTTTCGCATAAACCCTGAAGACGCAGCTCCCACGGCGGAAGTATCCGGTGACGCTCCAAAAAACGAAGTAATGTCCGCGCCCGGCGCAAAGAGCAGCCGCTTCAGTTCCACATTTCCGCTGAGCACGGCGCGCTCGGTCGTCCCCACCAGCTGCAGCGTGCCGCCCGTCAGCCAGCTCATGCCCGCAGGATAACGAATGCGCACCTGCGGCGTCCGCGCATAAATTTCGTACCGCACGGGACCTTCTTCCCCGTACGTCACGCTGCCGTTCAAAGTCAGCTGCCCGCCGCCGGAATCCGCGGTGACATTTTCAAACAGCAGGCGGCTGCGATCGAAAACCAGGTCGCCATTCAAGTGGCTCAGTCCCACCGGAAAATCCGAGTAGTTCGCCGAAGCATCCCGCACGCTCGTTCGCCCGGTGATACGCGGCTTGGACATTGTGCCCTCGATCGCCACGTTGACGTTGGCTTCCCCCGTCGCGTGCAGCTCCGGCATCATTCCTTTCAGCAGGCCCAGATTCACCGCGCCAGTGACGCTCACATGCACCGGCCGTTCGCGGTCAAACCGCGCCGAACCGCTGATCTGAAAGTCCGTGTCGGGGCCGTGCAAATGCGCCTGCGTGATGCGAATTTCGTTCCGGTGATAAGTGAATCGCAGCGGCCCATCGTTCTGCAAGGAAATAAAAAGGTAGTTCAACGAGATCTGCGAGATATCCGCGATCACCTCGATCGAATCCGGCTTGCGCAGTGCGCCCGCCAGCGTGAAATTTCCGTCCACCACGCTGTGGCCCGTCAGGTTCTTCAGATGCAGCCCCGCCGTAAACAGCGGATCCAGATCGAATTGCACCGCCGAAAGTTTTCCGGAAATATCCTCGTCGCCCGAAAATCCCACGCTGAGCTCGCCCCGCAATTGTCCATGCGAGCCTTCCGAATTGAGCGCCACGCGAACGCTGTGCCCGTCCGAATCCAGCTGCCCGTGGAAATCGCCTTCCTCGTCTGTGCCGATTTTCAAACCCAGCACGTGAAAATCGCCTTTTCCCAGGGGCGCGCGCACCGGCCCGCTACCATGCAGCGCAAAATCAAGCCGTCCTGCCAGCGGCAGCGCCGTATTTTGCAGCGCCTGAATTTTGTCCAGCTGTATCCCGGCGCCGGTCAGGTTGAACTCGACGTTTTCTTCCTTCGGACGATAGAGAATATCTCCCGCGACGCGCCCGGTATCGCGCCGCAATTCCGCGTGCGAGAGCCTCACCTCGTCGCGGGCAAAATGCAATGCGCCGCCAAGCCGGTCGAAGTGCAGTCCTTTGGTTTGGATATTCTCAAGAATGAAATTGCCATCCAGCACAGGCAGAGCGCTGGTCCCGCTGCCGTTCAACGTGGCGGAAACCGAAGTACTAAAGGGATAGCTCGTGCCCAGCATGGACTGCACGTCGGCGCTGGGCGCGTGCTCCGTTTGCACCGCCAGCGACCACGCGCTTTGCGGAACAAAACTCCAGTCGCCATCCAGTTGCATGGAGAGATCCACGTTGAAGGAGGCCTGCCCTCGCCGCATCACGGCCTTGCTCAGCTTGAAATCATCCAGCGAATAATCCAGGTCGCCGTAAAGCTCATCCCATTGATACGTATCGTAACGCGCGTCAGCCGCGCGAATGTGCCCGGAAAAAGTGGGCCCGGCGATGGGGCCCAGGATGCGGCCGCGAAACTTGACGCTGCCGGCGATGCGTGTGGGCACCGCATCAACGCCGCGCAGGCGATTGATGAAATCGTCCCACTCCGCCACGTTCCGCGCTTCGAGTTTCAATTCCAGCGCGGTATCTTTGCCGCTGAGCGCGCCGCTAAATTCCAGCTCGGTGTTCGGCGTGGTAATTTCACTGTCGGTAAGGGCGCAACTCTCGGAATCTTCCGAGTAGTCGAACAAAATCCGCGCCGTCACCGGAATCATTCCCGGCGTCAGCACGGTCGGCGGCGACCAGCGCGATTCGCCCTTGGTACGGAAATGTTTGAAGTTCGCGGTCCAGGTATTGTAGGAGTCCACGTCAATGCCGCCTTCCCAATGTAGCGGAGTGATCGGAAAGTCCACGTTATTCACCGCGGCGATGGCTTCCGCCAGGCTGGCATGATGGAAATGAGTTTGCGTGCGGAAGTCCAGCGTCGGCAAATCCATTTCCAGGCGGCCATCCAGCGAGCCTTCCAGCGCGCGAATCGCCAGATTCTCCACCTCCAGCTTTTTTTTCGCGATGGTGTAATTCCCGGTGGTTTCGATATTCGTCGCATGGAACCACTCATACGGCATTTTCACATCGTGGCCGTCGAAGTGGCCGCTGCCGGTCCAATCACCCGAAGCGTAGCGAGCCTCGCCGGAAAAATCGGCAATCAAGTCCGGCGTGAGCGGTTCGCGAAATATTTTCCGCACGTCTTCCAGGGACAGGCGGCCGCGATAGTGCAAATTCCATTCCGCGCGCGCGAAACTGGGCAGCTCGGCGCGCAGATTCAACTCGGAGTGCAGGGTCTTCCAAACCAGTTCGTCCAGTTCAAGCGAATCACGGTGTAGTACAAATTTCGTGGATAGATCGAAACGCAAGGGCACGTCTTTCTGTAAATCCAATTCCACCTGGTTCCAGCTCAGGTTCCCGGCATAGGCCGCGTTGCCATCGGCCGGCATCACGTACTGCAATACAAACGCGAGATTCTGTCCCTTCAATTCCAAAGGAACGCGCCGGTCGTTGACGGCGGCCCCGCCGTTGCGCAGTTCCACCCGGCCGATGCGCAAATTAAAAAGCGATTCTTGCCACGGGCCCGCCTCCCGCTGCGCTTTCGGAGCGGGAACATTGCTGTGGCCATCTTTTTCATAGCGCACGACCAGTTCGGGGCGGTCCACTACCAGTTCGTCGATTTTAAATTGCTGGTGCAGAAACGAGAGCACGGTGATGCCCATCTGCACGCGGTCCGCGTGGAACAGCGGAGGGTCGGCGGAAGTTTCCAGGCCGTGCAGCGTCAGGTTATCGAGTTCCGCGCGCAGACGCAGCGCGTGCAAATGAAACCCGCCGAGCTCGACGCGTGCGCCGGTCCGCTCTTCCAGCTGATGTACCAGCGAATCGCGCGCCCAGCGCTGCGCGATTCCAAACTCGAAAATACAAAACACTACCGCGGCTATGGCGCCGATCAACAGCGCCACGGCCGCCAGCCCATGTGGCCAGCGCAGCTTCATGAGCCGCTCCCTGGTGACACAATGTCAATCTTCAGGCGATCGCGCGATTCGCTCAACCACTTCGCGGCTCGATCGCTGATGGCCCGCTGGATCAGAACTTCGCGTATGGTGTCGTCCACGTCGTCCAGCGGCGGCAGCGGCTCGTTGCGCGCTTTTAATTGCGGCGAAAATTCGTCGCGGTAGTACGTCTCCACCTGCTCGTCGCTCACCTGCGCTTCCGGACGGAAACGGTAGTCAATGAACCGCGAAAGATATAGTTGCTGGGCGACCATGCGACGCACGGCCGCTTCCGTCAATCCGGCGCTGGCGCAGCGTTTCTGAAAATCCTCCGGCGACGGAAACTGTTTCACGAATTCCGCGTAGGCGCGATCCACGTCCGCCGCCGGGGGCTGCCCGTACTTCGTCGCGCTCGCCTCGCTGCGGATCAGCCATTGATCGCTGAGCTCGCGAATCAATTCCGTTCGCGGTTTCGATTTTCCATCCACCAGCAGCTGGAATGCGGCGAGTTCGCGGACTTCGCTTTCGGTGATGATGTCGTCCTCGATGCGCGCCGCTACGCCATCCACCTGCTGTACACCCGAGGAGCCTGAGGAATTTAACGAGCCCGTCACGCCTGACTCCGGCGCCACTTCCGGCTCGGCACTGGACTGCGCGCCCGCGCGATTTGCCGTGAATCCCAGCACCCCCGCCAACAAGCCCAACATGAAAATCGCGCGTCGCATCAGAACACCGGCCCAATGTTGAATGAAAATCCAAAATGAGAGACGCGAAAGTTCGTCGTTGGCGGCACTGTCGGAGGCGTGGGGGTCACTGAATATTCCGCGGGATTCAGCTGGTAGCCAAAATCGACGCGCACCGGGCCGATAGGAGTCGCATAGCGCACGCCGAATCCAATCGTGTGCGAAAAATAATTCAGCTCCGCCGGCGAAGTGGATTTCCACGACAAATTAATGTGATCCACGTCGCTATACACGTTGCCGCCATCGTAAAACAGAGTGCCTCCCAGCCTGTTGCCGATGAACGGGAGCCTCATCGGAAAACGCAATTCCTGGTTGAATATCAGTAGCGCCAGGCCGCCGATGGGGAAACCCGTGCAAGGATCGCGCGGGCCTGCTTCGTTGAAGCTGAAACCTCGCAGCGACTGTGCGCCGCCCGCAAAAAAACGTTCCGGTAGCGGAATGATCTGCCCCGTCGTGATAACGTCGGCGCAATCGGTGGGAGCGTTCCCGGTGGTGTTGCCGGTGGGCACCTCCACACCGAAGCGTGTCGCGCGCGCGAACACAAAGTCACGGCCAAACGGATGGTAGGAAGAATTCTGCACGAAGACGCGGAAAAAGCTGGCGCTGGAACCAAGTGCTTTTGCGGCATAGCTCACGTCGGCGGTGTTGAATGTCCCGGATTTCGGGTCGGCGGGATTATCCCGTCGGTCGCGTGCATACGTGATGCCCACACCAGACACCAGCGTGGGCTGGCTGAACAGCGGAATCTGGTCCTCGGAAATCGTGCCGTTCAGGTTGCTGGCGACCACGCGCCGGAAGAAATACCGGTACTGCAGCGAACTCGATGGCGAAAGCTTCTCCGAGATTTGGAATTGCGCCTCGTAGCGGACGGACGTGAAAGTCGCCACATCAAGCGTTTTATCCGCAAACACCGTCAGCGCCGCGCTCAAGTACTTCTTCGCCAGAAAATTGTCGGCTGCGTAGGACGCCAAAGCGCGGTACTGCAGCGTGCTGGCGCGCACCTTAAACGTGAGCGTCTGCGCCCGCCCGAACATGTTCGCGCGCGAGATTTCGAAAATGCCGCGTGGGCTTGCCGCGATACTTGTGGCGTTCGGATTGCACGGCGGCGCATTCGGTGGCGGGCTGCTGGGACAAGGATTCCCGATCTTCAATACTTCGAAGCCGAATCCGTAACCGATGGTGTAGCGCCCGCCTTCCCGCACATCCACCACCATCACCTTTTGCGGATCGCTTCCCGCAGGATTTTGCGGCGCGATCTGCACCCGCGTAAAAACTCCCAGATTGTAAAGTTGGCGCTGCGTTTCCACCACGTCGCCTTCGCGCAGCGGACCATTTGGCTGAATCACCACTTGCCGCCGGATAATTCCGGGCCGCGTGAATTGATAGCCGGTAAGCAGAACTTTCGACACCTCAATGCGCGTGCCTTCGGTGATCTTATAGGTCAGCCGCATTCGGTAGGGCCCGCTGCCCGGCACGGCCGTGTCGTCAAAACGCGCTTCCGGAAATCCATCGTTGTAGTACATCGCCAGAATATTGTTGCGGTCGCTCGCCACCGCTGCCGCGGAATAAGGCTGGCCTGGGGAAGATCCCACCGCGTTGAGCACCGCATCCTTGCTCATGGCGTGAACCCCATCAACCTGCAAGGCCTCCACCAGCGTCTGCGGCCCTTCCACGATCTGGAACGAAACGAACAGGTCCTGTTTCTTGCCCTTGTAATTCGTGTCCACGTTGGAAACAACCTTCACATCCAGAAAACCGTTGGAAAGATACAGCCCGCGAATCGAATCCGCATCGTCGCGCACCAGCGTCTGGCTGAATCGCCCGCTCGAGGCAAACGATGCAGCCTGCAGCGCCAGCCGCCCCTCCAGCAGTTCCTTGCTGAAATACTTGTTGCCGTGAAATGAAACGCCCACCAGCCGCGAACGGTCGCCGCGGGAAACTTCGTAGCTGATCAGCCGCACGCCCGCTTTGGGATCGTCGCGAGAACTCACCTGGACGTCCGCGTCGAAATAGCCCTGGCGCTGAAAATAATCGCGGATGTTGCGGCGGCCCTCCTGCAATAGGTCCTCGTCCACCGCGCCTTCGGCATAGATTGGCAACAACTGCCGCAATTTGCCCTGGCTAATGTGCGCGCCGCCCACCGCCACGCTGACGCGCGGGCCGGTGGTGACCTGGTAATGCAACGCGACCAGATTGCTAGTCGCATCATAGTTTCCAGCGGTGATCAAAATGCCGGCGCCCAGGTACCCTTGATTGACCAGATATTTTTTCAAACGCTGCGAAGCCCGCGTCACCCGCGCCGAAGTAAACGGCTTTTTCAGCATCATCTTCGAGCGGCTGATAAGCTCGGCATCGTGGTAAGGCGTCTGATTCTTCACCACAAAACTGCCCACCACCGCGCGCGGCCCCGGCTGCACGGTGATCGTCACGTCCATTTGGCGCGTCGCCTCGTGCGGCGTGAGGCTCCATTTCACATCAGCTTCATAAAGTCCTTCGCTGCTCAGCGTGTCCTTCAAGCGGTCAATGGCCTCACGCAGCGAACTCTCCCGAAAAGGTTCACCCAATGTGAGTCGCATGGCTGCCAGCGCAGCTGCTTCCGTCGGCGGCTCTTTCAGTCCGTCCACGCGGACCACGTTGTTGTAGAAATTCCGCTGCATCACGAACTCCACACGCACACCCTCCGCCGCGGGCGTCGCCGTCACGCGGATGTCCGCGAAATCGCCGGTGCGATACAGAACGCGCAGGCTTTCGCGTTCCGTGCCAAAATCAAAAGGCTTGCCGATTTCCAGCGGGAGAGGAGTAGCGGGACCGGGCACCGGTGTTCCGGTGTCATCTACGATGCGAATTTCAGCAACGTTTTGCCCTTCGATCTGTGCTTCCTGCGCGCGTACCGCTGTACCAGCAAGGAGGCTGCAGAGCAGCGCGCCGAGACTCAAAATCGTTCCCCAAGTCCCGGACCGCTGAAAGGCACAGGCTTGCGGGCTTAGCTCATTCCACGAAATTCTCATTCGCCTTGGAGGTAAGAGCAAAGGTTAGCACGGCCGCGTTGCCTGCCGGATGCGAAAAGGCGCTATGATACTGAATTGAGAACAGTTCCTCCGCACCAATAGACTACAAGAATGAACAGCGAACAGCGCGAAAAATACTCACGTCAGATACTCTTCGCCGGAATTGGTGCCAAGGGCCAGGAGACCCTGCTCGGCGCAAGCGCGGTGCTTGCAGGATGCGGTGCGCTGGGCACGGTAGTCGCCAACTTGCTCGTGCGCGCAGGCGTGGGCCGCTTGCGCATCATTGACCGCGATTTTGTCGAGCCCTCGAACCTGCAACGCCAAACCCTTTTTGAGGAAGCCGACGCGCGCGAAGCGTTGCCCAAAGCGGTCGCAGCCGAACGCCGTCTGCGCGCCATCAATTCCGACGCCCGCGTCGAAGGCATCGTCGCAGACCTAACCGCGGAAAATTGCGCCGAACTTCTCGGAGGATTCCAGCTGATCCTGGACGGCACGGACAATTTCCAGACGCGTTTGCTCCTGAACGACGCCGCGATCTCGCTCGACGTGCCCTGGATTTACGCCGCCGCCGTCGGGAGCTACGGCGTCACCATGACGATTCGTCCCGGTGCAACGGCCTGTCTCGCTTGCCTCCTCGAGGGCGATGAAAAATCCGCAGCGCTTGGCGCGGAAGCCACCTGCGACACCGCGGGCGTGCTGAATGCCGCCGTCGGCGTGATTGCATCTGTCGAAGCCGCCGAAGCCACGAAAATTCTCGCAGGCAAACCGGAAGCTTTGCACGGGCGCCTGGTTTCCACCGACGTCTGGAGCGGACGCTTCCAATCCATCCGCGTCACCCGCCAGCCCGATTGCCGCGCGTGCGTGCGCCGCGAATTCATTTATCTCGAAGGAGAAGCCCAACCCCACATCACCCTGTGCGGCCGCGACTCCGTGCAGATTCACGAACGCGGTAGAAGCCTCGATCTCGACAAGCTCGGCCGCCGCATCACCCAAGCCTCCGCCGACAACGTCCATCACAATGAATTCCTGCTGCGCTTTCGCGTTTCCACCTACGAAATAACCGTCTTCGCCGACGGCCGCGCCATCGTCAAAGGCACAAAAGATCCCGCAATCGCGCGCTCCCTCTATGCACGCTACGTCGGCGCCTAGGCGACTCCAGTTTTTCTTTGGATTGAAAACGAATGAATCAGCCGACAAACCGTCGCAGCGCCGACTGCCGCATCGCCGCCCGGTCCATATTTTCCCGCGTGTTCATCAAGGTGAGTAAAGTGCTCAGCACCCGCGCCTTCAGTTCATCGGACATCGGAAATCCGCTGGTCGCTACATGCACCAGCGCCTCGCCGCGCCCGGAAATCTTGGTGATGAATTCCATCTGACGTTCGTGGTTGGTATTTCCGAGGGCCGTTTCCCGCCGCATCTCTGCGCATTCATTTTCAATAAATAGCGTGAAGTGCATGATGCACAGATGCTCCGCCGCTAACCCTGCGGGCACGTTGACCTTACAGCCTTTGGCACTGCAATTTTCAGCCACGGACACACCTGTTCACAACCTTATTGTTTGTAACATCTTGACCGGACGAATTCCAGCACGCCCAAACGTCGTGCGCTTAATTAGATAGCAGGCAGCTCAGCGCCAGTTACTGCCGAGCAAATAGCGCAGTCGACGACAATTGCGCCTCACATCCCCGTTCCAAAATGGGCCTCTGCTCCGCCAAAATATGTTGCGCGTCGGCTGCGGCATTCTGTTGCGATACTCGCAAGCTCGTGTTACACACGAACTCGACTCATTTTCGCCGAGTTAGGGGCGCTACTGCATGCCGCATCTTGCTCCACACGACATAATGCACATGTTTATCGCCCTGGCCGTGCTGCTGGGCGCGGCCAAACTCGCCGGCGAGCTGATGCAGAAACTCGATCAGCCCTCGGTGCTCGGCGAAATCATGGCCGGAATTCTGCTGGGTCCCACACTCTTGGGCCATTTCAGACCGGATCTCTACGCATTTATTTTTCCCGCCACCGGCAATCTTCCCATCGCCCTCGAGACTGTTACTACTCTCGGCGTAGTATTTTTCCTGCTCATTGCCGGACTTGAAATTGACCTGCGCAGTATCTTCCGCCAAGGCAAAAGCGCGCTGCTGGTAAGTTTCTTTGGCGTAATCATACCCTTCGCATTCGGCTTTGGCGCCGCGGGATTATTTCCTCGCTTCCTCGGGGCCTCCCCCAACGCGGACCGCTTGATCTTCGCGCTGTTCGTCGGCACCGCGCTTTCGATCTCCGCATTGCCCGTGATCGCTAAAATCCTGATGGACCTGAACCTGCTCCGCAGCGAAATGGGCACCGTGGTCATGTCCTCGGCGATGTTCGACGACCTCGTCGGCTGGATCCTCTTCTCCATGATCCTAGGCATGATGAACGGCGGCGGCACATCCATGGACGGAGTGAAACGCACCATCATCCTCGTCATCGCCTTCGTGGTGCTGGCGCTCACGGTAGTCCGCTGGCTGATTGATAAGCTCTTGCCGCATATTCAGGCGCACACCAGTTGGCCCGGCGGCGTCCTCGGTTTCATTTTCACTCTCACTCTGGCCGCGGCTGCCTTCGCCGAATACGCCGGCATTCACGCGGTCTTCGGCGCGTTCATCATCGGCATCGCCGTCGGCGAATCCACGCATTTGCGCAAACGCACCTCCGAGCTCATCCACGGAATCGTCACCAACGTCTTCGCTCCCTTCTTTTTCGCCAGCATCGGCCTGCGTACCAATTTCGTCGCGAATTTCAATCTGCCCATCACCGCCACCGTCATCGGCGTAGCCTGCGTCGGCAAACTCCTGGGCGCTGGAATGGGCGCGCGCCTCGGAGGCATGGACCGCCGCACTTCCTGGGGTGTGGGCCTCGCAATGAACGCGCGTGGCGCCATGGAAATGATCCTGGGCCTCCTCGCGCTACAGCTTGGCTTGATTCGCGAAACCATGTTCGTGGCCCTGGTGATCATGGCCCTTTTCACCTCACTGGTTTCCGCGCCCGCCATCAAATTCCTGATCGGCCGGCGCCGCACGATCAAGCTAAAAGACTCCGTCAACGCCAAGCTCTTCTTCCCCGCGCTCAAATCGAATACCAAGGAACAAGTCCTGCAGGAACTGTGCATCGCCGCGGCCGACGCCGTCAGCAATTCTCCAGAACGATTCCTGCGCCTGGTCTTCGAACGCGAGCGCGTCACCACCAGCGGCTGGGAAAATGGCTTGGCGGTTCCGCACGCGCGCGTCAACGGATTGTTGGAACCCCTGGTAGTAGTAGGCCGGGTCGCCCAAGGGATAGATTTCGACGCGCGCGATGGAAAACCTGCCAGGCTGATTATTTTAATTCTTACCGGAGACAATCAGTCGCAACACGATCTGCTGCTCGATGCCGGAGAATTGTTCAGCCGCAAGGAAGCCATCGAGCAAGCGCTGCACGCCGAGACTTTCGTCGAATTAATGGCCGCTCTGAACGCGCCAGTGCACTGAGCCCTCAGTCTTTGTAGGCCGTGGCTTCAGTTCATCCTGAGGCCCTGCCTGTGGCGGGGTCGAACGGGAGGTGCGACAGAAGTGCGCCGACACTACAACCTACGGCTTCACCGAGGGCGCTGGCGTCTCGGGGACTGCTTCTGGGGCGTGTTCTCCCGCGTGATACGCGGTCCACGGCCCGGCATTCATATCTTCCAGCACCGGCGTCTGCCACCTGTACTCCGGATGCTGATCCAGAAACGGCTGCGACTTGAAATCCGTGCCGCAAGGATGCCCGATCCGCGCGACGAAGCTCATCGTCTCCGCCATGTGCGTATCCATCACCTTCGCCTCGACCGCGCCAAACGGATTGTACGGCTTTGCCGCAAACCCGGGATCGCCCGGAGTGGCCACATCGCCGTGCCCGCAGAGCGTGCGCCGGTTCGCGCCAGTCTGCTTGGTATAACTGTCATAATGGTCGGCCAGAAACCCTTCGGCCAGGGTAGTGTCAATCTTCCCCATGTTCGCGGCCATTAATTCGTCCCAGCGGACGTGCCGCGCGTTCGCCGAAGCCGCCAGATTCGTCGAATCAAAGGTGGTCTCATCCTTCAACACATCCGGATCGCTCGCAAAATTCGAGCCCACAAAATATCCATCCTTGGTGCGCCACACTTTGCTGTGCCTCAACCCCAATTCAAAACGCGCAATCTCGTTCGTCTTGCGGTCCGCCAGCAGCCAGTCGTTCGCGTAGCCGCCGTTGTTTCCATCCAGCATGATTTTCACGTACTCATCAATCGAACCCGCGTACTGCATCGCCTTGCGCGCGCGCACGAATTCCGCTTTGCCGTTGGCGTCCCACCCGTGAAAATCGGTGATGGTGGTTTCGGTCACCATCAATCCATCCGAATTCACTCCGAAATCATCGTCGCTCACGATCACCCCGGGGTAGCCGTCCATCAGCATCGCGTAACCCGTCTGCGGCACGATATCGAAAATAATTTTCCAGCGAACTCCTTCCAGATAGCTGGTCCAATTGTTGTGCGCCATCACGATCTGGTGGTCTTTCGTGTAGCTCCCGGTAGCGACGAACGCGCTGCAGTGCCCTTCGTGTGTGGCCGCCGCAGTGGACTGTTTGTTGTGCCCGCTCGTCTGCTTGTCGAGCCACGGCACATAGTAATCGCCCAATTCCATGAACGCATTTAGCGCCACCACATCATAGAGGTCCAGGTTCACGCGCCGCGCTCGCAAGCCTTCCACGATTCCCTGCAGCTCCGCCTGATATTCCGGATCAATCTTCGGCCAAAGCATCTCGCGCGCCGCCCGCCGGAAAAAATCCCAGTTGCGATTGCTGTTGTGCGTCATCTCCAGGCTAGCCGCCGCAAACCCATCCGCAATCTCGGTAGCCAGCAAAAAACCATGCTGATACCCGATATCGTGCGGCGCCCCCTCCAGGTGCACGTAAATCCATCCCCCACGCTCAAACCGGTACGCCTTAGCCAAAATCGGATTATCCGACCCGCGCTGCGCCGCAGCTGCAGGGAGCGCAGGCAACCGCCCGAACGCCGTAGACGTCGCCACCATTGAGCGTGCCGGACGCGCCGCATGAACCTCCCCAAGCGCCAATAATTGCGCGGCAAGCAAAGCGAATCCCGCCCCGATCATCACCACAACTAACAACGCAAACGGCAAACGGTTCCTGGAAACATCCATCGGAGCGTTTCTCCTAGGCTAGGTCGGGCCTCGTCGCAGCGCAACCGCAGCCATGGTAAGAGCGGGAGCGCACGCATGTCAACGCGCGACGAAGATGTTGCAGCCAATTGCGGTGATCATCCGCTGCGGAGCTGGCGGATGGTTCGAACCACGGCTTTACGGCCGGAGGGAGTCGCCGGATTGCCGATGCCGCGGTATTTTTCAAAAGGACTTTTGGCGCGCGGCGGTTTGCGGCGAATCTCGGAGTCGTCCTGTTCGAGGTGCGGCTCATCGTCGGGGCGCACGCCGGCGCGCACTATACTTCGCGTGGCACAGCGATCCGGCTCTTCCCTCTGCTGCGGGCTTTCTACTTCGGCGCGGATTTTGCCATTCCTTGGTTTCGCATGGAGTTTCTTATCTTGGTATAAGGCTCACACGCACTAGTCCCTAAGCGCAATTCGCGCCGTCCCAAACCACCTCTTCCACTCCAATATTAACCTCGTTGACACCGCGCCTTACCACCGTATAATCACATGCTTAGCTTGGCGATCCCCCAGCAATCCCAGGCCGTTCCAGCGTTGTCACGTTTTGGCGTTCTACATCGTCGTTGGCCCCGGAGGAATGGACGCAGTGATCTGGCTTCACAACGCGGCGTCGCAAGCGGTGTGTTCCGTGCTCAGCTGGATGTCGTCCGCTGCCGTCAATCCTCTCTCCGACTATTGGCGTCGCAACACCGACGCTCAGCTGAATCCGTTTCGCGGCCTCTACCAGCTGAACACTTTCGATTTCGCCATCATGCTGCCGTACTTCTTCGTCATGAGCATCCTCGCGATGTACGGCATCCATCGCTACGCGCTGGTTTATAACTACTACAAAAATCGCAAGCGCGTCGCCGGTCCTCCTCCGCAAATCACGCAGTGGCCTCGCGTCACGGTGCAGCTGCCGATTTACAACGAGCGCTACGTCGTCGAGCGCCTCGTCGAAGCGATTGCCGCATTCGATTATCCGCGCGAGCTGCTCGATATTCAGGTGCTCGATGATTCTACCGACGAAACGCAGGAAGTCGCGCGCAACTGCGTCGAGCGCTACCAGGGCCTGGGCCTGCCCATCAGCTACATTCATCGCGATAACCGCGACGGATTTAAGGCGGGCGCCCTGCAGGAGGGATTGACGACCGCGCTGGGAGAATTTGTCGCGGTCTTTGACGCCGATTTTATTCCGCCGGCGGATTTTCTGCGGCGCACCGTGCCGTATTTTGCCGATCCCCAGCTGGCCATGGCGCAAACCCGCTGGAGCTACATCAATAGGAATTATTCCGCGCTCACCGAAGTGGAAGCGATCCTGCTGGACGGACATTTCGTGATCGAACATTCCTCGCGCTTCCGCACCGGCCTGTTTTTCAATTTCAATGGCACCGCCGGCATCTGGCGGCGCGCCGCGATTGAAGACGCCGGCGGCTGGCAGCACGACACGCTCACCGAAGACACCGATCTTTCCTATCGCGCGCAGTTGCGCGGCTGGCACTTCGTTTATTTGCCGGAGATTGAATGTCCGTCCGAGCTACCGGTGGAAATGAACGCGTTCAAATCGCAGCAAGCGCGCTGGGCCAAGGGCTTGATGCAGACAGCCAGAAAAATTCTGCCACGGGTGATGCGCGCGAATGTTCCGGGCAGCGTGAAAGCCGAAGCCTTCTTCCATTTGACGGCGAATATCAGTTACCCGCTGATGGTTTTGATGTCCATGATTTTGCTGCCGGCGATGATCGTGCGCTTCTACCAGGGATGGTTTCAGGTGCTGGTGATTGATCTGCCGCTGTTTCTCGCGTCCACCTGCTCGATTTCATCTTTCTACCTCGCCGCCGAGCGCGCGCTGTATCCGAAGACTTGGAAACGTACATTTTTGTATTTGCCGTTCGTGATGGCCGTCGGTATTGGGCTTTCGGTGCGCAATGCTCTCGCGGTGATCGAAGCGATTGTCGGCGTGAAATCGGAATTTGTGCGCACTCCGAAATACAGCGTGCAAGCAGGCGCGCACGGCGACGGCGTCTGGGCCAAGAAAAAATATCATAAGAGCGCCGGATGGATGCCCTTCGCGGAAGTTCTGCTGGGATTGTATTTCGCCGCGGCCGTGGTTTACGCGCTGCAAAATGAAAATTACGCCACCGTGCCCTTCCTGCTGCTCTTCGTGTGGGGCTATCTCTACACCGGCCTCATGTCGCTAGCCCAAACCTACCTCGAACGCCTCCGCTTCGGGGTAGAATCCGGCGAGGTCCGCCCAGCCTCCACCGGTGCGCCAGGTTTCTAGAATAACGACTGTGATTGCTCCAGGTGAGGTAATTTCTTACATCGAAATGTGTCAGGAAGAATCTGCAAGTCTTCAGCGTGGAATGAATTTCCGTTTACGAGCAAGCACCAGCGTCATCCTCATGAGCTTGCGACCCGGTGCACCGTATGCCGATAAGCTTGAAGATGACGGTGAGACGCTAATTTATGAAGGCCATGACGTAGCGCGCAAAAAAGGTGGCCCGAACCCGAAGAGACTTAACCAGCCACGAACTTTGCCGTCTGGGAGGCTGACTCAAAACGGCCTTTTCTTCGAAGCCGCCTCACGCACGAAACGGGGAGAATCCCCGCCGGAATTAGTCAGAGTATAGGAGAAGATTCGCAATGGTGTGTGGGCTTACGCTGGAACCTTTGAACTCCTCGATGCGTGGGAAAAATTAAATCGCCGTCTTGCTATCTGACGCAAAATCCAACTAAATCCCTTTGCCAGCCGTCAGATAGCGCGATTTTAGGTTTTTCCAGGTTGCGCCGTTCTTTCCTCTTTTACGTGGTCTCTAGTGACAATTTGGTGACAGTCGCTATTTTTCTGGGCTCGCGCAAACGTGAGTGTAACAGGCGAAGGTCAGGCGGCTAGCAGTAGAAAGTCTCGAGCAAGTTCGTCGGTTTTTCCGCGGCTTAAACCCGCTGCCTTTGCGTGTTCCGTCCAGTTATCCAGCGCCGAACGAACATCTACGAGCAATGCTTCTTTTCGCGGTACCCCGAAACGATCTGCTTCCGCAAGTAAGTCCGCTTTCGTAATTCCATCGAACTTCCCGTTTACGCTCATCAAGTGCTGATACGTCCACTCCCCTCTTGGATTGTGTGCGTGTGTTACATCATATGCCGGAGCCAGCTCCCAATTCTGGCCCTGTCTGAGCAAAAAACTAAAATTTTTCGTGTGATCGTCGTAGTTTCGGGACATAACATTGAAAGCCATACGCAGAAACGTCTGCTGTATCGCGTCGTCGCCGAGCCCCAGCTGCGACACGATCATAAATAGCTGGGCATAGGCGTGCGTACCGCGCTGCTTATAATCCAGATTGTCCATCGCGCAAAGCGTCTGCAAGTGGTGCTTGATCGTCTTGCCATGCACTACGTCCCGATCGAAGCGCCGCGTCATGAAGTGGGCGCGACCATTCTCTTCGAGCAATCGGCACGGAGACATCACAATTCCAGCCTGCGTCGCCATCTTGTAGTACGCAAATTCCGTCCTGCCATAATCTCCGCCCGTTCCCAGCTCGAAATCTTTTCCAATTCCATCAAACTTTATAATCCAGGGTTCGAACCCGGAAGCGATATCGAACTGGCCACTTCGAATTTGGTTCGTCGCGGGATTCCAAGCGACAACTGCTTTAGCGCGTGCGCCGCCCGCGGATGTGCCGACTCGAATAATGTTGGCCAATGCCGCCTTAGCATGTGCGTCTTCGGACAGATCGCCTTCCACGGCCTTCCTGGCCGCTTCGACAAGGGACTTCATCTTCAGCGGCGCGGTGCTTTCGCGGTGCGAGCCTAACGCTGGCTTGAATTCGAGCGCTCCCATGCCGCGCTTTCCCATGTAGGCCAAACGATCGAGCGTCGTTATTTCCGGTTTCCTGGTTCCGTGCTCCGCCATCCAGGCATCGATCAACGCGTTGCCGAAATCGTCGGGCAACGCGTCCGCAAACATTGCGGGCAGCCGCCGAAACGTGGCCTCCGGTAGGCTCGGGAAGACGAATGTTTCTCGCGCATCCGTCACAGCCATCGTCAGGGGAGCGAGTTCAATTCCCAATCGACGCCACGACGGATCATAGGCAAATACGTAGTAGCCGAGCTGCGGGTCCGGTGCCAAAGCTCCGACCAGTTTTTCCCAAGCGCGAACTTCGATGACCGGGACGTTCAAGGATTCTTCTCCCTGTGTCGAGCCGAGCGCGGATGGCGCGCTCGCTGGGGCGGACTCTTCGTTTTCAGAAGCGCGAGCGGATTCACAGTTGGTTGCGGCGCCAGCATCTCGATGCCTTCGAGGTAGTCCAATGCCTTCAATGTGCGAAGCAGCGTCTGGAGCGACGAGCCACGGCCT
>Ga0210401_10001601_pt1 | contig 25941 bp, 21 predicted proteins | sample IncBWH32MmetaG_FD_150866 | JGI IMG/M metagenome (GOLD analysis project Ga0210401, IMG submission 150866) | Forest soil microbial communities from Barre Woods Harvard Forest LTER site, Petersham, Massachusetts, United States - Inc-BW-H-32-M | ecosystem: Environmental > Terrestrial > Soil >...
ATGCGAGTCTGCGGCGATGTCTGACCAGACGATGCGCACGAGGATGGTTCTGCCGTTGTAGGTTTCCTGGTCGTAGAATTCGCCGCGGCCATTTTTGAATTCGCCGATGGCGGGTTGGGCGACGGTGCCGTCACTGCTCTTCGAGAAAATCTGGCTCCACTGGCGGGCTTCGGGATTGTAGAGAAACAGCGTGAGGCCTTCGAAGTGGCCAGAGGCGCCATCGGCTTCGATTTCTTCGAGCTGGGCGCGGCCGTCCCAAACTCTGCGGACGACTACGGTGCCTTGCATTTCGACCCAGGAGGTCGAGCCGGTTAGCGGATGCTCGAGGCGCTTGATGTGCGTTTGCCAGGTGCCGATGTTGAAATCGAAATCGTGCTGGCCGTCGCGCTGAGCTTCCTGCCGCAGCTGCTGCGGCGCTTTTGCCGCAACGGGCGTGGCTTGCATGATTGTTGGCAGCGTTTGCAGCAGGCAACCAAGCGCGCAGAGCGCGAAATAACTTCCGATACTCCAGAGCAGTTTCATTTTCTTCTCCCGATAATTGAACGTCGAGCGGCGGTTTGCGTGCGCGTCGCCGCGGTGACCTCGGCTGGCGCTGCTGCGAACAGCGCGCTGTGCCGATATAAGATTGACGCGGCTTGTGGTATTTTGACAGAGCCACTTATTATGCAATTTGTGATGCCACTTTCGAAGAAGGGAGAACCGCTGACGCGGCAGGTGTACCGCGGATTGCGCCAGGCTATTCTCGCAGGTACTTTTCGGGCTACCGACAAGCTGCCTTCGACGCGCGAGTTGGCCGATGAGTTGGGAATTTCGCGGACGGTGGTGCTGCTGGCCTACGATCAACTGGTCGCGGAAGGATTCGCGGCTGGGCGCGGCGGCTCGGGGACTTTTGTGTCGGCTGGATTGAGCGGCGGCGGTGGCGTTCGCAGGCCGAAAAGATTCGAGCGCGCCGCGAAGCTGCAGTTGTCGCGTTACGGCTCCGTGGCCGCTGCGGTTGCGGCTACCGTGGATTTCCCGGGGAGACGCTCGGTTCCGCTGCGCTACGATTTTGCTTATGGCGGACGCGGCGACGTGGACAATTTTCCATTTCAGATGTGGAGGCGGATTTTGCTGCGGCATGCGCGGAAGGCGCCGATTCGTCAGCTGGATTATGGGGCGGCGGCGGGGAGTTTGGCGTTGCGCGAGGCGATTTCGGTGCATTTGCGGCGGTCGCGTGCGGTGAGTTGCGATGCGTCGCAGGTGATTGTGGTGAATGGGTCGCAGCAGGCTTTGGATTTGATTGCGCGCGTGTTGATTGAGCGCGGCGATCCGGTTGCGGTGGAGGATCCGCAATATCAGGGCACGCGGGAAGTGCTGCGTGCGGCGGGAGCGCGGCTGCAGCCTGTGCCGGTGGATCGCGACGGGTTGCGTTCTGATGCGTTGCCGAAAAATGCGCGCGTCGCGTTTGTGACGCCTTCGCATCAGTTCCCTACTGGCGCGATTTTGCCGCTGGCGCGACGGGTGGCGCTGCTGGATTGGGCGCGGCGGAAAGATGCGATCGTGGTGGAGGATGATTACGACGGCGAGTTTCGTTACGAAGGGCAGCCGCTGGAATCTTTGCAGGGTCTGGACAGCGAAGGGCGCGTGATTTATGTGGGGACGTTTTCGCGTACGATTTTTTCGGCGCTGCGGATTGGGTATTTGATCGCTCCGAAGTCGCTGGTCGCGGCGTTTACTGCGGCGAAGTGGTTGTGCGACCGGCACACCGCGACGCTGGAGCAGGAAACGCTGGCAGAATTTATTTCAACGGGAATGTACGAGCGGCATTTGCGGCGGATTCGGCGCAGGAACACGGCGCATCGTGCGGCGCTGCTCGATGCGATTCGCGAATACTTGGGAAATCGCGTGGAGGTGGGTGGCGACGGCGCGGGGACGCACGTGGTGTTGTGGCCTGCCGACAAGCGCATCGCGGAAGATGCGGTGATTCAGAGCGCCGCGGCGCGCGGAGTGGGAGTGTACGGAATTGCGGGATACTTTTTGGCGCGGGCGTCGCGGGCTGGATTGATGCTCGGATATTCGCGCATGAACGAGCAGCAAATTCGCGAAGGTGTTCGGTTACTTGGTGAGTCGCTCGCTGGATTGGGATAGTAGAACTAGCGATTGCTGGGCGAAACTGTTCGGAGCCCGCGCGAATTGTCGCTGGCGTCGAACGGAAAATGATCAGTTGCCGCACGGTGTGCCGTCCACAGGGAAATCGCAGGACACACCCTCGCTGATGCAGTAATTTTGAGGCATGGAAACCGTGCGCGTGGAGCTGCCTTCGGCCCTGCTGAAGGCGGCAAATCTTGAGGACGGCGGCAACGTCTCGCAGGCTGCCGCACGATTGTTGGCGCTCGAACTTTATCGCGAAGATAAGGTTTCACTGGAACGCGCCGCCGCGCTGTGCCAGACGCCGCTCGCCGCGTTTATGGAATTCGCTGCGCAGCACGGAGTTCCGCCGCTGCGCTACAAAGACGAGGATTTGGACCAGGAACGCCGGTCCACCGATCACATCAAAGCGTGAACGTAGTAGCAGATTCATCTCCGCTGGTTATTCTCGCCAAACTTGGCTGCTTCGAGCTCCTCCATCGGCTCTATCCACGCGTTTACATCTCGCCAGAAGTGCACCATGAATGGTCGTCGTTGGAGTGGGCCTGCCGGGAGCGGTGGAAGTTGCAAACGCGGGGTGGGTCGACGTGAAGCAAGTGAGGAATAAAACGGACTTGCTTGCGACCCAGGAAAAGTATCCGCTGGGCCTTGGGGAAATCAGCTCGATTTTGCTAGCGAAGGAAATCCAGGCGGATGAAATCCTGCTCGATGATTACAATGCCCGCAAACTGGCGCGAGTTGAGGGGTTCCATGTTCGCGGCAGTGTGGGCCTTATCGAAGCTTTTTATACACGGGGTGAGCTGAGCGATCTTCGCGCCGTCTTCCGCGAATTGCTGGTGCATAGTTATATTGATCCGCGGTTGTTGGACCTTCGTCTGCGGGCCTTGGGCCTTCCTCCGCTATAAATCCACGGATCTACGTGCTGGGTGAGGTGGTTTGAAATGGCGGGCCACCCAGGCCTAGCCAAAGCTCGATGATTCTTCACAAATTAATCCGGAGGTGGCTGTCGAATTCGTGAGTACTCCTTCGACGTGTATGTAGAGGCAGAGGCAGCGGGCCTCCGGAGGAGTTATGGCACGGCAGCGGAGGGTCTTTCGGAATGTAAGATCGATTGTGGGAGTGGCGCTTATTGCGTTTGGGATTTTTATAGTGGGTGGGACTCTGAGTGGCGCTTGCGGACAGTTGAGCCGGCTTGTTGGTATTAGCGCTGACGCGAGTCAGACGTTTGGCGAACTGATCGCTGTTGGTTTGGCGGCGTCGCAGGTCTGGCGGTGTTATCTGTTTGATCGCCGGGAGCTGTTGCTGGGCGTCTGCTGGATATTGATATCATTCTGGCCGCTGTTGCTCGTCATGGCTGGAACTGTGTTAACGGGGATGGCTTCGCGGACGACGTCGAAGAATATACAAAATAAAAATACTGGAGATGTCGAACTAACCGGGGTTGGTTCGACGCGTCAGTAGCGGAGCCGAGGTCCAGCGGGACAACATGTTCAGGGAGCTGGCGCCAATCCAGACCAAGGGGGAATTCGATGCGAGTTATGGTGGTGGTGAAGGCGAACAAGGATTCCGAGGCGGGCATTCTGCCCACTCCGAAGCTGCTGGCCGAAATGGGGAAATTCAACCAGGAGTTGATTCAGGCGGGCGTGATGCTGGCTGCGGACGGGTTGCATCCTAGCGCGAAGGGCAAGCGGGTGAAGTTTTCGGGGGAGCAGCGCACGGTGATTGATGGGCCGTTCACGGAGACGAAGGAACTGGTGGCTGGTTACTGGATTTGGCAGGTGCGGTCCATGGAAGAGGCGGTGGAGTGGCTGAAGCGCGCGCCGTTTGACCGGGAGACCGAGGTGGAAATTCGGCCGGTGTTTGAGATGACGGATTTCGCGCGGTGAGGACGTGGGTGCTTTCGCGGCGAGGTTGTTGGAACGGCGAGTGGCCTTCGTGCGGCTCGATCGGGAAAAAGTTTTTGCGAGGTGTCGAATTCGCGGAGAGTCGTTCGACGTATAGGTAGAGGCGAGGTTCAGCGAACTGCATCCGGCCGGGAACCTGGCTCGGAGTGCGAAACCAACAAGGAGAAAACGACGATGCAATTCCTGATGCTGGTGAAACACGGTGAAAACCCGGGAGCTCCGCCCAAAGAGTTCCTGGACGCGATGGCGAAGCTGGGGGAAGACGCGGCCAAATCAGGCACGATGATCGCAAGCGGGGGGCTTGTCCCGATATCGAAGAGCACCCGGGTGCGGCTTTCTCGAGGACAGGTGAGCGCGATTGACGGGCCGTACACCGAGGCCAAGGAAGTGGTCGGCGGGTTCGCGATGTTTGAACTGAAATCGAAGGAAGAGGCGATCGAAGGTGCCAAGAACTTTATGGAGCTGCATAAAAAGTACTGGCCCGGCTGGGAGGGCGAGACCGAAATCCGCCAGGTGTTGGGTCCGGAAGCATTCGAGCAGAAAGCGTAGGCGAGATTGCTCGTACGGATGGCCGGGAAGAAACCGATTCACCAAGCGAAGGACACAAGGAGATGTGACGATGCGATACATGATGATCGTGAAGCACAAGGAAGCACAAGGCATGCCGCCGAAAGAGTTGCTGGATGCGATTGGCAAGCTGACGGAAGAGGCGGTCAACAACGGCACGTTGCTGGGAAACGGCGGACTGTTGCCGACTGCGGCGGGAGCGAGCGTGAAGCTTTCCGGGGGGCGCGTCACTGTGACGGACGGGCCATTCACCGAGGCCAAGGAAATTATCGGCGGCTACGCGCTCTTTGAGCTGAAGTCGAAGGAAGAGGCGGTGGAGGGTGCGCGGCATTTCATGGAGCTGCACAAGAAACACTGGCCCGGATGGGAAGGCGAGACCGAAGTGCGCGAGATGATGATGATGCAGGACTGCGCGGCCAAAGCGTAGGGGCGCTTTCTTTTCATTGTTGCTTCCGCGAACGGAGGGGGGGACGTCGTGGATTCGCGGTGTGGCGCCGCGCGACGTCGCTTGCTTGCACGCGCGGATCGAACGTGATGTGATCGTTGGCCGTGAGCGCTACCGATATACATCGCGCGATTGACGCCGTCTGGCGGATCGAATCTTCCCGGATCATTGCCGGCCTCGCGCGGATGGTGCGCGACGTGGGCGTTGCCGAGGATTTGGCGCAGGACGCGCTGGTTGCGGCGCTCGAGCAGTGGCCGCAGTCGGGCGTCCCGGACAATCCGGGCGCTTGGCTGATGGCCGCTGCGAAGCATCGCGCCATTGACCATTTCCGTCGCAACGCGCGGCTGGAGCGCAAGCACGAAGAGCTCGGCCGCGAAATGGAAGAGAAAGAGATGGCCGTGCCAGACTTTGCTGCCGCTCTCGATGACAATGTCGGCGACGATCTGCTGCGGCTGGTTTTCATTTCCTGCCATCCGGTGCTTCCGAGCGAGGGGCGTGTGGCGCTTACGCTGCGCTTGCTCGGCGGGTTGACCACCGAGGAAATCGCACGCGCGTTTTTAGTGCCGGAGCCGACCGTGGCGCAGCGCATTGTGCGGGCGAAGCGCACGCTTGCCGAAAAGCGCGTTCCGTTCGAGGTGCCGCGAGGCGAGGAGCTGGCGGCGCGGCTTTCGTCGGTGCTTGCGGTGATTTATCTCATTTTTAATGAGGGGTACGCAGCGACCGCAGGCGATGATTGGCTGCGGCCTGCGTTGTGCGAAGAAGCGCTGCGGCTGGGGCGGATATTGGCAGAGCTCGCGCCGCTGGAGCCGGAGGTACATGGGCTGGTGGGGTTGATGGAGATACAGGCTTCGCGTGCTGGGGCGCGTGTGGACGCGGCGGGGGCGCCGATTTTGCTGCTGGAGCAAAATCGCGGGGATTGGGACCAGCTGCTGATTCGTCGCGGACTTGCGGAGCTGGCGAAGGCTTCGGAACTGGGTCCGGCGCGAGGCCCGTACGTGTTGCAGGCGGAGATTGCGGCTTGCCATGCGCGGGCGCGCACGGCGGAGGAAACGGATTGGGCGCTGATCGTCTCTCTTTACGAAAAGCTTGGTGAGATTGCACCCTCTCCTGTGATTGATTTGAATCGCGCGGTGGCGGTTTCGATGGCCTTTGGTGCGGCGGCGGGCTTGGAGGTGGTGGACGCGCTGGTGGCCGAAGGTGCGCTGGAGAATTATCATCTTCTTCCGAGCGTGCGGGGCGATCTGCTGCAGAAGCTTGGCCGGCTGGAGGAAGCGCGCGCGGAGTTCGAGCGCGCGGCGGCGCTGACTCGTAATGCGCGAGAGCGGCAACTGCTGCTAGCGCGCGCGGAGGCGTGTGGCACTCGCGCAACTTGAGTTGAACCGGAGAGGCGACGTACGGCGCTGGGCGATGGCTTCGTCGAGGGGCGGGTCTGAGACCCGCCCCCACGATGGCTATTGATGGAGGGCGCTGGCGATTCCGGGTTGTTGGTCGGCGGGAAATTCGGTGCCTGGTGGGTAGACTATGATTTGGATTTCGCCCCAGGGGGATAGTGGCGCGACTGATTTTGTCGGAACTGGCGCGGCGGTGACTGGGGCTGAGCCGGGCGCGGCGTCGGCTGGGGTGGCGGCGGCGCTGACTTTTTTGCCCATGCCTAGGATTTTTAGTTGGGAGTCATCGAAGCCGTAGTTGCCTACCAGATAGGCGCGGATTACCGCGGCGCGGGCTTGGGTCAGCACTAGATCTTTTTCGGTGTCGCCGGTGCGGCCGGTGTAGACGACTACGACTGCTACGCCGAATTCATTGTCTGCTAGATATTTTCCCGCAGCGCTCAGTGAACCTTCGTTCTTCATTTTGGCTGTGTCAATTTTTTCGAAGAGGCTCTTGGGATCGTAGGTGAAAGTTTTCAGCGGCGCGCCGTCGGGCAGGCTGGGGATCTGGTTTTTCGCCAGCTCCGCAGAATCTTCGTAGCCGCGTTTTTTGAAATAGCCGCGCACCAGGAAATTTTGCTTCAGCGCTTCCATATTTTCCTGGAAGTCGGCTATGCCGGCTTGCGCGTGGACCGTCGCGTCGCGCAGTCCCTCCGTGGTCTGCTGCAGGTCGGCGTACATTTCCTTGTCATTGACCAGCGCGCCGATCGTGCCCTGGCCCGAATCAATCTTGGCGCTGATGGACTTCAGATTCTGGGTCACCACGGTGGTGTTGGCGACGGCTTCCTTACTGCTGTCCATAATGGCGTCGGCTTTCTTGATGATGTCGGCGATTACCAGAGGAGGCTCGCTCGCGATGGTATCGCCGTCGCGCACGTTCAAGGCTTGCGCGCCGCCGAACGTGATCGCAACGTATTCATTGCCCAGCAGGCCTTCGGTCTGAATGGCGGCGACGGAATCCTGCTTGATGATGTCGTGCGTAGAGCGCTGCAAATCCATCAGCACGGTAATTTTATCGCTGGGATTTTTCGGCAGGTCAACGCGCCGCACGGTGCCGCTGTGCACTCCGCCGACGCGCACCTCCGCGCCTTCATCGAGGCCGACGACAGTGGCGAACTGCGCCTTCAGCCGGTAAGTATTGCTGAAAAGATATTGACGGTCGCCGATGATGAAGATGCCGATCGCCAGAATTGCCAGCGTGGCAATGATGAAGGCTCCCAACCTGGCTGCTCTGGACATGTACGCTCCCTAAGAATCCCGCTTGAAAAATTCGGCGACGAATTCGTCCGCGCTCTTTTCGAGTTCCCCGTACGTGCCTTCGATCACCGCGTTGCCTTCGTGCAGCAGCACGATGCGGTCGGCAATCACTTTCGCGCTGTGCAAATCGTGCGTCACGACGATGGACGCAACTTCGCGCTCTTCCTGCAGCTTCAGAATTAATTCATCAATTTCGCCAGAGGTGATGGGATCGAGGCCGGCGGTAGGTTCATCGAGCAGCAGAATGCCGGGCTCGAGAGCGAGGGCGCGGGCGAGGCCTACGCGCTTTTGCATGCCGCCCGAAATATCGCTGGGCATTTTCTGCAGATCGGCTTCCATGCCGACGCTGGCTAGCAGTTCTTGTACGCGGTCGGAACGTTGCGCGGCGGTCATTGCGGTGTGGCGGCGCAGGGGGAAGGCGACGTTCTCCTCGACCGTGAGCGAATCGTAAAGCGCGGCATGCTGGAAGAGGAAACCCATCTTCTTCCTGATCTCGTTCATTTCTTCGAGATTGGCGCCGGTGATTTCCTGGCCTTGAATTTGAATTGTGCCGGCGTCGGGCTTTTGCAGGCCGACGATCAAGCGCAGCAGGACGCTCTTGCCGGTGCCGCTGCGACCGAGGACCGCGACCGTCTGGCCGCTGCCGACTTTTAGATCGAGGCCGTTCAGGACTTTTTGCTCGCCGTAGGATTTGTGCAGGCCGTTGACGACCATGGCTGGGCCAGCGTTGGCTTGGTCTGCATTGGCTGGCTTTGCGCCGATCTGTTTCACGCGGAATGGCACTGGGAGTTTTTCGTCGCGCTTGCTATCGGGCCGCGTGACTGCTGGCGCTGGAGCGGGAAGTATCACGGGAAAAACACCAGGATCAACTTCACCAGAATCACGTCGGCGAGCATTACGAATAGCGAGGACAGCACGACGGCGCTGGTGGCCGAGCGGCCCACGCCTTCGGTGCCGCCCTGGCTGCGCATTCCCTGAAAGCAGGAGATCACGCCGATGATCAGGCCGAAGACCATGGTGCGAAAAGTTGGCGCGAGGAAATCGCTGAAGCCGGTGCCGGCAAGTCCGGCGTGAATAAATTTGTGAAACGCGATCGGCTCGGCCAGGGTGTTCGCAATCCAACCGGTGATGATTCCGCAAAAATCAGCTGCGAGCGTGAGCAGCGGCATCATGAGGATGCACGCGACGATGCGGGTGAAGGCCAGCAGCTTGTAAGCGTTCACGCCGGAGGCTTCGATCGCGTCAATTTGCTCGGTGACTTTCATGGAGCCGAGTTCCGCGCCGATCCCCGCGCCGACGCGGCCGCAGACTACCAGGGCGGTGATGACCGGGCCCGTTTCGTGAATGATCGAGAAGACGACGGCGGCGGGAAGCAAGGATTTGGCGCCGAATTGTATCAGGCTGTGGCGGCTTTCGAGCGCGAGCACTGCGCCAATCGCCGCGCCCGCCATCGCCACCATCGGCAGCGATTTCGAGCCAACTTCGTCGAGCTGGCGGAGAAGTTCCAGGCCTTCGAACGGGCGGCGGAACGTGGAACGCACTACTTGCCAGATGAACATGCCGAGTTCGCCGAACCATTCGAGCAGGCTGTTGAGCGGATTCCAGATTGCGGCGAGCGCCGAACGTATTGCGACGGATGGCTGCGGGAGGCCGTCGGTGCTGTAGCGGCGCGGGATGTTGGCGTGGAAGCTCAAGGTGCTGGCTCAGGAGTGCGCGGAGACGGCTTGGTCGCAGATCATGTGCATGTCTAAATTCTCCTAGCGCAGTGCGTCGGGCGCGCGAATAAAGATGGCTGTAGGGACAAGCCAGAGAGGGGTCGAGACCGGCAAAACTATGAATAACATTGGCGGCGCGAGGCGTCTGTGCGAAATAGGACACTATTGGGATTGTTTCCTAATGACATGCGATGAAGCGAAGAAACGTGCGGAGGCGGAGTCGCCCCTTGTCGATCGGCGGCCAACGCCCGACTCGATTTGTCGCCCCCGCCTCGCGACTCTGCGAGCGACGAATCGTTTTGCTATAGTCGGTTGGTGGAGACGCACGGCCCTGCCTAGGGACCCGGCCGTGCGATACCTTACAGGAGACCTACATGGCCCTCGATAAAAACGACGAATCCATACTCAGCAACATCGATCGTTTGGTGAAGGAAGAAGAGCAGCTCTACGGAAGGAGTGAAATTACCAGTGAAGATCGCGCCCGCCTGGCCGACCTGAAAGTGCATCTCGACCAGTGTTGGGACTTGTTGCGGCAACGTCGGGCACTCCGCGAGTTCGGTAAAGACCCTGATGAAGCCAAAGTGCGTCCCGCCAAGATCGTCGAGAACTACGAGCAGTAGAGATTGGTGAATCTGGCGACGGGCGGCTGGCGCAGCTTTCCCAATCACCGTGGCGAACGCAATAGGGTTTGCGGGTCGCGCACCCGCGATCCGGAAATTCTCAGGACATTCACTTGGGTGGCGTGGATGGGTGTGCCACCGGCCCCCTGCAAATTCCGGTAGAACGCGTCCGCTTCGCCGCTCTGGTGATCCAACCGTCGTTCGGCCAGCTCCCCAGTAGTCTCATCCAGCATCGCAATCTGTTGGTAGCGCGTGTGAAAATCAGATCCTAATAATTATCATCGCTCGGCTCCTTTCTTCCGAACTTGCCTGCCGTAGGCAGGCTTACTTGCGGCAGGCCTTGGTCGTCAGCGCTGCCAAGTTTACTCGGGAGACGAAGCAGACAACTTCATCTAATAATTAGCCAGCCTTGCTATCGATGACAGTCGCGCAATCCGGGTCAAACAGCGGATCGTGTGCAGCCATCGTGCCGAGCACCAGGCTCGCAAACGCGCCACGACGCTCGACAAGGTCGCCAGTTTCCGAGATATTCAGTCTATGGCGAAGAAGCGGGCTGCGAGGGTCGCAAATCCCCGCGGGACCTTGGCATCCCGGGGTCCCAAAGAGAACCCCGCGAAGTCTCCGGACCCCAACTCCGAGGCGATCCAATTCAGCGACTCCGTCCTTTGCGCGATGATTTTCTGCGCGACTCTTACCGCCTACTTCCCAGCCCTGCGCGGGGGCCTACTTTGGGACGATAGCAGTCACCTGACCAAGCCCGGCTTGCAGTCGTTCCACGGTTTATGGCGAATCTGGTTCGAGCTGGGTGCGACCCAGCAATACTACCCTTTGCTGCACAGCGCGTTCTGGCTTGAACACCGGATGTGGGGGGACGCGGTTGCAGGCTATCACCTGACCAACGTCGCTCTCCACGCACTGTCGGCTTGTCTAGTAGCGATGATCATGAAGCGGCTTTCGCTTCCGGGCGCGTGGTTTGCCGGCTTTGTTTTTGCGCTACACCCCGTCCACGTGGAATCGGTGGCCTGGATCTCGGAGCAAAAGAGCACCCTGTCCGGAGTCTTTTATTTGGCCTCGCTGCTCGCGTATCTGCACTTCTATCTGCAACCCGACCAGGACCGTCGGAAGTCAAAATACCTGCTGGCAACAGGGCTGTTTGTGCTGGCACTGCTGAGTAAAACCGTCACCGCGACGCTTCCCGCGGTGCTGCTGGTGATCTTTTGGTGGCGGCGTGGCCGGCTCGAATGGAAGCGTGATGTACAGCCGTTACTTCCATGGTTCGCGCTGGGCATATCCGCTGGACTTTTTACCGCTTGGGTGGAGAGGACACTCATCGGCGCGCGTGGCGCGGATTTCCTGCTCACGCCGGTACAGCGCGTTTTGATTGCCGGCCGCGCGATCTGTTTTTATGCTGGCAAACTGTTGTGGCCGACTAACCTAACGTTCTTCTACCCGCACTGGAAGATCGATCCGGCAGTGTGGTGGCAATGGCTGTTCCCAGCCGGAGTATTGGCGCTCGGGATGGGCCTCGTGTTCGCCGCTCGCCGCTACCGCGGGCCGTTGGCCGGCTTTCTCATTTTCACTGGAACGCTTTTCCCTGTGCTCGGTTTTCTCAATGTTTATCCTTTCCGCTTCTCCTATGTCGCCGACCACTTTCAGTACCTGGCAAGCCTGGGAATCATCGTTCCGGTAACGTCGGTGCTTGTACGAGCAATCGAGCGGATTTCATCGCGAAGGGCCGTTACCGTCGCCTGCTGCTTCATGCTGATCCTGATTCTTGGCGTACTGACCTGGCGGCAATGCCGTATGTATCGCGATATCGAGACTCTTTACCGCGAATCGCTCGCACGCAATCCGGGCAGTTGGCTGGCGCACTATAACCTGGGAGTCCTGTTTGCCGAGATGCCGGGTCGGCTTCCGGACGCGATCGCAGAGTACCAGGCGGCGCTGCGGATCAGACCGGATTATGCGGAGGCGCACGTTAACCTGGGAAACTCGCTGTCGCAGATACCTGGGCGGCAACCGGAGGCTATCGCGGAGTATCAAGATGCGCTGCGGATTAATCCGGATTACGCGGAGGCGCGCAATGACCTGGGAATTGCGTTATCGTTCGCTCCCGGGCGGCTTCTGGACGCCATCGCGGAGTTCCAGGCGGCGCTACAGATTGATCCGAATTATGCGGAGGCGCACCTCAACCTGGGAAATACCCTGTCGCAGATACCTGGCCGGCAACTGGAGGCCATCGCGGAGTACCAGGCGGCGCTGCGGATTAATCCGGATGATGCGGAGGCGCACTATAACCTGGGAAATCTACTCGCGCGCACTCCCGGCCGCCTGCAGGATGCGATCGCGGAGTACAAGGCGGCGCTACGGATTAGACCGGATTATGCGAAAGCGCACTATAACCTGGGAATCGTGCTTGCCGTGATACCTGGCCGGCTTCCGGACGCGATTGCGGAGTACCAGGCGGCACTGCGGATCAGACCGGATTATGCGGAAGCGCACAATGAGCTGGGAATAGTGCTGGCCGAGATACCTGGCCGGCTTCCGGACGCCATCGCGGAGTACCAGGCGGCGCTACAGATTGATCCGAATTATGCGGAGGCGCACCTTAACCTGGGAAACTCCCTGTCGCAGATACCTGGCCGGCAATCGGAGGCCATCGCAGAGTACATAGCAGCGCTTCGAATTAGACCGGACTATGCGAATCTCGTGAGTGAGCGGATAACGGTGCTGCGTGCATCCCGACCCCCCTCAGAAAAGTGAGGTCGAAGACCCAGCGTGCAGGGTGAAAACAGGCATACGGAATGTGTCGCATGCATTCCGCCCAGGCCGGTTAGATGACGTTGTCGGCTCCTGCGCCCAAAATAAACTTGGCTGCGCTAACGACCAAGGCCTGCCTACCGCAGGCGAGCCTGCCTACGGCGGGCAAGCTCGGAAGAATGGAATCGAGCGATGATGATTAATAGGATGTGATTTTCACACGCGCTACCAACAGATTGCGATGCCGGATGAGGCCACGGGCGAGCTGACCGAACGACGGTTGGATCACCCGAGCGGCGAAGCGGACGCGTTCTAGCGGAATTTGCACGGTCCGGTGCGCGTGGGAATCGAATCCACCGGGCCGATTCCCTGGTTTGAACGCGTGCTGGCGGAACTGGGTCACGAATCGTGGATCGGCGACTCCGGAGGTAGCCCTCCGCTCGGTTTTTGAAGGGTGCGGGTTTAGACGCGGGCTCGTGTAAAGCGCGGGTGGCTGACCCGCCGAGTGCGACTAGCGGGGCTTCGTTGGGACGCTCCGGCGCTGGTGATGGCTGCGGGAAAATCAAGACCTTGCGGACTTGAATTATTGGTGGCCGAAGCGGAACACGACTCCGGCGCTGAACCTGAAATTATTCTGGCGGTTATTCAGCCCGTCCGGGATTTTTGTCAGAAAGTATTCGGCCTGTACGGGGCGAACGGAGACGTGCTTGGACACTTTGAAATCAATGCCGCCGCCTGCCGTCATTGCAAAATTGTTTTCGGTTCCCGTGGATTGGGCGATGCCGTCGGTCGTGCGAATGCCTCCTAACAGGACCTGCACGAACGGTGTAAGTTTTCCGCGCCGGAAATTCACTCTAGGACCGAAAAGATAGGTGAACGCTGCTCCGGCGAATGCGCCGTTCCCGCTGCTGGTGGCAATAAGGCCGCCCAGGTCTGCTACCGCACCAAGCCAGTGGTTGACGTTGTACGCGATCTGGCCACCGCCACCGTTTCCGTTGTAGGCTGCCGAGGGTGCGATGCCCGGGACATTGGCATTTACATTAAAGCGCGTGTAGTCGTAACCGGCATAGGCTTCAAACTTGGGAGTAGCATCTTGCGCTTTCGCCGGCAGTGTAAAAGCGATCAGCAACAGCAGCACAATCAGCCCGGAAGTATTCTTCATTTTGCGCGCGCCTCCATCTGGATTTCCACATTCTCAATGGTCCTGGTGGCACAGCTTGGCCTGATTGCGAGGTATTGATTGTGACAAGTGGCTCCTGCGAATTCTGATGACGCTATTGCCGCAGAGGTTGGCAACGGCGGTGGCGCACCCTTCCACATCACCGTGGCGAAAGCTGCGTGGTGAGCTTACGCTTGAATTCTTACGATCTGACCCGGTTGAATGGATCCGACGTGCGCGAGGCAAGTCGGTACGTGCGACAACAGGTCTTTCAGGCGGTTCGATTTCGTGCGGAAAATGATGATTCCGATACTTCGTCCAGTCAGGTTTTGCTGGTATTCGATGCCTCGGTCCAGGTGAGGAAAACATCAAATTTGGCTGCTTCCGCTGCTATGAGATGGTCGCCATTGTTGAGTCCGGCTAGCCCGGCGTAACGCGCGGATTGGCATTCGTGGCCTGGGAGATAATTCCGGAATCGCTCATCAATACATTCGTCGAGTAGAACACGCATCTAGGAACGGGCGAGCAGCAGGTCCTTCGCTTCTTCGAGAGCGGCGACGGCTGATTCACGCGTGACTGTGGGAAACCCCTGGAGGAAATCTTCGAGAGTTTCTCCGCCCTCCAGGTAATCGAAAAGGGTTTGGATGGGCATTCGGGTCCCGCGAAAAACAGGAGTTCCGCCGAGAATCTGGCGATTTCTGACGATTACGTTCACGATTTGATTGTCTCACGAGGTGTGAATCACAGCTCCTCTACCGGGGCAACAGCGCGCAGCCAGGTGTGCCTTCCTGCAGCGGCAGGGCGGTGCCACGCGAAATCGGCTTCAATTCGCCAATCGGGAGATCGACGTTCCCAGGGGTGCGCGGATCACTGGTTGCGGGCCATACGGAAGTCAAAGGAAAGAGCACAGGCAAGATTGCCTATGCTACTGGTGCGGATCACGCGACGCCTGCGATACGAAAGTCAAAAGAAAGAGCACAGCCAGGAGTGCCCTCCTGCGGCGGGCCGGGCTGTGCCACGAGGCTCGGGTCGGGGGCGATGATTTATGAGATGGGTTGGAGGGGCGGCGTTGACATGGGGACTGGCGGCACCTAGAATCGCGGCCACTGGGATGGCGGTTTGGGCTTGGTGGAGGTTCAGCCGCGCCGGTCCCGCCGGAGACTGCTCATCACGCCTGCTGCTCTGAAACCAAAAATTGCCGTGGTGGATGATGACGCGCGGATGCGTGGCAGCATTGTTGCGGCGCTGCGTTCTACTTTTGAAGTGGTGGAGGGCGGGGATTACACGGCGGCTTACAAACTTTTGCAGGAAGCTGGGTTGGACGTTTTGCTGCTGGCTTTGCCGATGGAATCGGGCGGGCTGCGCGAGTGCACGGAATTGCTGAGCCGGTTGGCGGTGGGGGATATTGACACTTTGGTGATCGTGCTGAGCACGGACCAGACCAAGACGACGGCACTGAAGGTGATTGACGCCGGTTGCCACGATTATTTTATTCAGCCGATTGATACCGACGTGTTGCGTTTGCTGCTGGAACGCTCCGTCGAGAAGCTGCACATCCAGCGCGAGAACCGCATCCTGCGCGAGGAAATCAGCCGCAAGAACGCGCTGGGAGATTTGATTGGCGCGACGGATGCAATGCGGCATGTGTTTGATTCGATCAAGCGCATGGCGCGGGCGACGACGAATGTGATCATCCGCGGCGAGAGCGGCGTCGGAAAAGAGTTGGTGGCCAAGGCGCTGCACGAGCAGAGCCCGCGGCGGAATCGCGCGTTTGTGAGCGTGAATTGCGCGGCGCTGCCGGAAGGATTGATGGAGGCGGAGCTTTTCGGGTACGAGCGCGGCGCGTTTACCGGAGCGGTGGCGACAAAGGAAGGACGGATCGAGCTGGCGCACCAGGGGACTTTGTTTTTGGATGAGATTGCGACGCTGACGCCTTTGCTGCAGAGCAAGTTGCTGCGCGTGCTGGAGGATCGTTCGCTGAACCGGTTGGGCGGGAAGAAATCCATTAAGGTGGATTTCCGGCTGGTGAGCGCGACGAATGAAGATTTGGAAGACATGGTGCGGCAGGGGCGCTTCCGCGAGGACCTTTATTATCGCATTCATGTAGTGCCGATTTTCGTGCCGGCCTTGCGCGAGCGGGTGGAGGACATTCCGGTGCTGGCGGATTATTTTGTGAGCGTGTATTCCGCGGCGAACGGCTTTCCGGCGAAGCACATCGCGGACGATGCGATTGCGGCGCTGAAGCGTTATGCGTGGCCGGGAAACGTGCGCGAACTGGAGAATGCGATTCAACGCCTAGTGATCATGACGGACGGCGACACGATCACGGCGAAGGACCTGCCGGCGGAGATGGCACAGTCTGGCGGACGCGATTATCGCAACCGGTTCCAACTACCCCCTGCGGGGATCAAGCTGGATAAAGAGATGGAAGCGTTTGAGCGGCGCTGGGTGCAGGAGGCCATCGAGCAGGCCAAGCACGTAAAAGCGGATGCCGCGAAGCTACTGGGAGTGGATCGCAACCGGCTGAATTACCTGTGCCGGAAGTATGATCTATAGCGGGCGAGGAGTGCAGAGTGGGAAATAAGCCGTGAAAGCGTCAAAGGTCGGAAAATCTTCTTCGCGAAGGCGGCCGGAGGCTGACCCAGCAGCCTCTCCTTTTCACCTGATTGTCCGCCGATCCCGCATCCATCGCCGGGGTCTCTTCGCTGGGGAACCGATTCCGGCGCATCGACGAGTGATCGAGTATAGGGGTAAACGCATTCCGTACCAGCAGGTTCTGAGGGAGCACGAAAAACACCCGAGTAACGGGTTGCACCAAGCGACTTATTTGTTGTGCCTCAACAGCCGCTGGGTTCTCGACGGATCGGTGCGAGGCAATGGATCGGAATTGATTAATCATTCCTGTGACCCCAATCTTTCGAGCCGGCGGTCTCGCGGCCACATGTTTTTTTTCAGCCGGCGAAAGATAATGGCCGGCGAAGAGTTGACGATGGATTACCGGTTTCACCCGAAAGCGCAAATAATTCTGTGCCATTGCGCCTCTGCAGAGTGTCGAGGAACGATCAACCGCAAGCCGGGATGGGGGAAGACGCGGGCGAAGACGTAAGCGGGACAGCGGCATGGTTGGCTGGCACCGTGGGGCGTGGCGCGCCCAGCCGAGGCTGCGGCACGCGGGCCAAGGATTTTAGGGTCAAGGGCATCAGGACGAGGGAAGGGGCTGCCGCCGAGGAAGCTGCAGCCTCTTTTTTTGTTTCGCGCGGGTTTTACCGAGCAGCGGCGGGGGGCGCTTCCCAAACTGAAACGACCCTGCCAGGGAAAATCGAGCGAGGTGCTGAAATCTTCCGCGCTACGTGTTGAAATTTTCAACAGGTGATGATTAATTCAACGCAGCGGACATCTGCCCCTGGACAGCTGCGGATTGGCTGGGAGGGGAAGTGCCATGAATTGAGCGGGTTGCAGATTGGCGAACCGGCGGCGAAGTTTGGCGACTGCTTTGCATGTACGTAGGACGATGCCCAACAGGGCAAATCAAACGAGGGGGAAACAAAATGGCCAAGAAAACCTTGAAGAAGTCGAAGAAGCTGGAAGCAACCAAGCCTCTGATGAAATCGCCGTTGGCCAGAGCATAACGTATGTATTTGTGTCAGGAGCGCGCCGAAACACGCGACGCGGCCTGAGAGAAGCATCTCGAATGGCAATTGGGCCGCTGCCGGGAAGGCAACGGCCCTTTTCGAGACTTAACGAGTATGGCAAATGCGGTGGGCAAGGCTGACAGGAATGGTCAATCCACAGAGGGAGATTGGTAATGGAGAAGAAATCGAAGCCAGTGAAGGGCAAGAAAACAGCGCCCGTCAAACCGCTGATGAAGCGCGCAGATCTGCCGGCCGTGAAGCCCTTGATCCGGTTCTAGGAACAGCACAGAGATTCTTCGGTTAGGCCCCTAGCCTTATCGGAGATTGACGTAGCAACACCCCCAAGGGCCGCCGTCCCAGGAACGGCGGCCCTTTCTCTTTTCTGGGGTGATTCCGGAGCGAGCTGCCTCGTTACCAGGCTTGGCTGTGCGCCCAGCGCCACATGGCGCGAGAGGCTTGCCAGGCTAAGGATGCGCGCTTGCCGGAAACCTTCGCAGTACCGGTCATACCTTCCCGCAGAGAGCCATCGGGGTTCGCGAACTCCATATCCACGGCGAAATAATTGGTAAGTTTTTGGCCGAGGCGCTCGAGATTCTCTGTTTGGGTAACGGGGTGATCTACGGCGGAGGCGGGATAGATTCGACCGACTCTGCCGGAATAGGTGCGAAAGGGAAACGGCACGACTTTTACTCTGACGACGGCACCTTGTTGAACATCCTGCAGATCCCAATCGCGGACGAGGATGCGCGCCTTCATGGTGGAGCGATCCACGATGCGGGCGAATTCGTCGCCTGCGGAAAGAAACGAGCCGGGGAGCTGATCGAGGTCGGTGGTGGCGACGACGCCGTCAATGGGCGCGCGTATTTCCAAGGCGGCGGCACGTTTTTCGGCGACGGCTAGTTCCTGCTGGAGGCGGGTGCGGTCGCGGACGGCGTTTGCGGCGGAATCGAAATCGGAGCGGTCCTGGCCGTTGCGTAGTTGGCTGTTGGCCAGAGCCAATTGCTGGCGGAGTGATTCCGCCTCTGCTTTGAGGACCGGATTCTGCAGGACAGCGAGCAGCTGGCCGGTCTTTACGGCGTCGCCTGATTTAACGTAAACGGACTGGATCTGTCCGGGAACTTCGGCGCGGATGCGGGCCGAGGCTCCGGGTTCGAGGACGAGGCCGGTGGAGACGGATGAGGATACCGGGGGAATGAGGAGTAGGAGCGCCAAGCCGAGCGCTCCGCCTTGCTGGGCACGGGTGATTTTCCAGGCCATATAGTCCTCCTTCTTCTGGCGGAGCCAGGCGCGCACGGTGGGCAGCGCCTGCTGAATTCCCTTCCTAGCGAAAAAATAGATGACGACGAGAGTGGCTAGGTAGCCCCACTCGTCACCGAGTTTGCTGACCAAAACATTCCTCGCGAAGACGATCATGATGACGAGCAACGAACCGCTGTAAAAGATCGCGGACACGCCGAAGAGAACGAAAATGCGCCGCTGGCGTTTGCTGGCGGGGGGCAAGTCAATATCGTGGCGGAGCAAGTATTTTTCGGCCCAGGCGCGGAGAAATGCGAAGGATTCCTCGCGGAGATTATCAATATTCAGGAATTGGGAGACAGCGTAGTATCCGTCGGCTTTGATTAACGGATTGAGATTGAGGAGCGCGCCTTGAATGCCGCTGAGCAGCATCATTTTGTAAGCGATATCGTTGAGCACGGAACCGACCCGGGTGAAATACCAGAGCACGCCGGAGAGCCCGCATATGACCAGCTCGATCCAGATGCCGGCGAAGATCACCCACTGGCGCTGGGAACCGCGTTTAAACAGGAGGATGTCGGTGGTGTCCGTGTAAAAGGCGGGCGTGAAATAGATGAGCAGAAAACCCATCTGGTGGACGTCGCCGCCGAAATGCTTGCAGGTCAGGCCGTGGCCGAATTCGTGGATGCCGCCAAGGACCATTAGGAGAATCCAGAACATCCAGATGTCGTAGGCGCTCTTGTCGGAGAAATTGTAGAGGGCGGAGGTGTCGTGCTGGACGCGCGTCCAATCGGAGGCGAGTAAATAGCAGGCGACGATGAAGACTCCGATGGAGAAGACGACGAAGCCGGGAGTGAACATCCAGCTGAGGTAGGGATCGATCTTGGCGAGGGTTTTGTCGGGGTCCCAGGCTTTGAAGGACATATAGAGGACGCTGGATTGGTCAACGCGGCCTTTGCGCTCGTCGCGGATACGTTCGAGAACGGCGAGATTTTTTTCACCGACGGAGCGCTCCCACATGGCGGGCTCGATGCTGTCGAGGAAGTCGAGGACTTCGGCTTCGCTGAGGGGCGATTCGGGATGGCGTTCGGTAAGGGCGTCGGAAATTTCGAGGGCGGTGCGGGTGCCGTCGCAGAGTTGCAGGACGCCGTATTCGGTGGCGCCGTAACGATTGTAGGAATTGGTTTCGAAATTTTTGACGACGTAACTGGTTTCGCCCGAGATCGTTTGTTCGCTGACGCGGAGATCGGTGCGGAGTTTGGGGCGGCGCAGGCCTTTGGCGAGGACGCTGGAGACTTGCAGGCTGGTGGGGCCGAAGCGCATTGATGGCTCGTTTACGGCCGTGGAGGCGAATTTAGATTTGATGGTGGAGCTGGGTGCGTTGTTGGCTGGGTCGGGGACGCGGCGGGAGCGGTAGTCGCGCGGGCGGCGTTGGGCCAGAGGACTTTTACGGCCATGCCAGGGCGGAGGTCGGAAATGCTCGAGCCATTTAGCTGGGCTACTACGTCGTAGCTGTCGCTGGCGGCGTCAATGGTGGGACTGACTTTGAGGACGCGAGCGGTGAGGTTGCGGCTGGAATCTTCGACCAAGGAAAGTTCTACGGGCGCACCTAGAGCGGGGCGGCGGCCTGAGGATTCCGGGACCTGAAATTGGACTTGCAGCGGGGAGAGCTGGCTGACGCGAAAACATTTGTCGCCTTTAGCGATGGCTTGGCCTTCGCGGAGATAGCGGCGGACGACGACGCCGGCAAAGGGCGCGTGGATGCGGGTCTGTTCTTCTTCCAATTTGAGGCGATTGATTTCGGCGTGGCCGCTTTCGACCAGGGCCTCGTAACCGTGCAGGTCGTACTCGGCGGCTTTGGCTTCGAATTCGGCGGCTTCGAGATCGGCATCGCTGGAAAGGCCCAGGGCGCGCAACTGCTGCTGCCGGCGATAGGCGGCGCTTTTGGCTTTGAGTTCGGCTTCCTTATATTTTTTGTTGTTTTCCTCGACTTGCAGATCGGAGTTGGCTTTGACGATTTCCATTTGCAGGCTGCGGTCGTCGAGCTGGGCTAGCAGATCGCCGGATTTCACCGCGGCGCCTTCGTCCTGATTCACGGACATTACCAGCCCATCGCGCTGGGAGGTGATGTCCACCTGATGCTCGACGGTGAGGACGCTGAGGATGTCACCGGCGCCGGTAGATCTAGGCGGAACATTCGCGGGAGCGCTGACGGCGGGTGGCGGCGCGGGATTGGGACTGGAAGCGACGGAAGAATTATCGCAACCGGCGGCGGCGAGCGCCAAGCCCGCGACGAAAAACAGTTTTGCACTTCTGCTCATGATCAATCCTTTGGGTATCTCGCCCCTGGGTATCTGGCCTTTGGGCAACCTGCGGTGTGAATGCGGCGTACGAGCGGGCATCATGGCAACCAACTCCAGGCTTTTTCCCATAGCCAGCGAAACGGCGCGCGCAGCAGAGTGTAACCGACGGGATACCAGCCGCTCTGGAACCAGCCGCCGACGGAGTGAATTCTGGCGCGGCCAAGCATGCCGTCACGCGCCATACCGCGGGGATTATCGAAGAGGGCGCGAACGATGAAGTATTGATCGCCGGCCACGGCTTGGGTTTGCGCGCCGATGCGTTCGATCGAGCCCTGGAAAGTGGTGGTGGGGAAAGCATTGAGTTTCAGGGCGACGCTGTTGCCGGGACGCACCAGCTCGAGGTCGGTCTCGGCGACGCTCATTTCCGCGGCGATGCGGTCTTGTCCGACAATTTCGGCGAAGCTATCGCCGGGCTTGACCAAGGTTCCTTTTTTTTCTTCGATTTTAGGAGTGACGACGACGCCGGCGATTGGCGCGAGCAACTGCGAAGCGGCGACGCGTTGCTGTTCGAGTTGTACTTCGGCTTCGTACAGATCCCCGCGGAGTTTGGCCTGACCCGCGGCGGAAGGATCGTTGCGGAATTCGGCTTCGGCGAGTGCGCGGCGTGCTTGCGCGAGGTCGGCTTCGGCTTCGGCGAGCTTGACGCGATCGTCGCCGTCATCGAGCTGGGCGAGAATTTGGCCGGGCTGCACGAGATCGCCTTCGTGGACGAAGACGCGCTGGACGACGCCGCCATCAATCGCGCTGACCATCTGGCGTGAGGCGGGGACGACAGTGGCATCGGTGCCGACGCGCATGGGCCAGGGAACGATGACTAAGAGCCCGACGACGATTGCGGCGCGGCGAGCGTAGAGTTCCCAGCGGCTGCGCGGCATGGCGGCGAGAAATTTCTTTTTTCGCTGGGAGAATGGCTGGAGGAGATTGGCGAGCGGGACCTGCTGGTAAAGCTGCGCGTTGCGAATGGCGACGGTGGTCTGATTGGCGAGTATGGCGACCGTTTCTTTGTTGTTTTCGGTGAGAAAATCGGCATCGCTGCTGAGCAGGGCGAGAACGCCGAGGGTGCCTTGATCGTCGCGGAGCGGTAACGCATAAAAACCATTTTCTTTGTGCTCTTCGAGGAAGGAGACGATTTGGGCGTGGGCTTCCTGCGGCTCGACGTGCCAGCCGTCGTCGTACAAGTCCGCTGAAACGGCACCTTCCTGATCCGCAACCCACTCGAGGCGCGTGCGCAAGTCGCTCATCTCACGCGTCTTGGGGACTTCGGTTTCGCCGGAAAGAGCACCGAGGACAAAGCGGCCGCGATCGAAGAAACCGATGGCGCAGCGATCGAAGGGCACGACGGAAGCGGCCTGCTGGACCACCGTAGAGAGCACGTGGTCGAGGTCGAGAGTGGACGTGATTTCCTGGGAAATTTTCAGGAGCGCGTCGAGGGCGTGGACCTTGCGCTCGGCGTCGAGGAGATTGGCGTTGTGTAGCGCGACGGCGGCCTGTTCGCTGATGGAGGAAAGGAAGAAGAGATCGTCTTCGTTGAAGGGAGTGCCGTCGGCTTTGTTGACGAGCTCGACGAGGCCGAGGACGTCGTTTTCTTTGCGGAGCGGGGCGCACATCCAGGATTGAATTTCGAAATCTTCGGAGGCGTTCAGGCGTTCGGCGAGGCCGGGTTCTTCGGAAGGGTTCTCGACTAATTTTGGATTGGCGGACTGGGCGATTTCGCCGAGGAGGCCTTCAGTGAGGGAGACGCGGGCGTCGTCTTCGATGGTGGGATCTTCGCCGATTTTTTTGGCGAGGTAGAGATCCTGGGAGCCAGGGTCGGCGAGCCAGACGAGGCAGGCGCCGGCGCCCATGATGTCGCGAATTTTACCAGCGACGACGGGAAGGAGGACGCCGAGTTCCAGAGTGGAAGTGAAAGTGCGGCCGAGATCGTAGAGAGCGGTGAGGCGTTCGAGAGTGAATAGCTGCGATTGGCGTTCGCTTTCGATGGCTTCCAGATTGGTGAGCGCCGAGCCGGCGAGGCGGCTGGCTTCTTCGAGAAAGTGCGCGTCTTCGGCAGTGAATTCGCCGGCGCGCTTGTTGAGGACTTCGACGACGCCTTCGGCGCGTTGGGCGCCGGGGAGGGAGACGACGATGGCGGATTTGACGCGGGCGCGGCTGGGTTCGTCGAGATGCTCGAAATCTTCGGCGGCAATTTCCTTGCTGCTGACGCGACGAGTTTCGGCGGATTCGTACACTTCGGAGAGGAGGCCTTCGCTGACAGATTCACTTCGCGGCGCGAAACGTTCCCCGGCTTCGTTCCAGCGCGTGCGGCAGACCAGGCCTTCGGCGGCTTTCGAGGATGCGCCGTTGGTCCAGACGAAAACCGCGCGAGCACCGAGAGTCGCACCGACACGCGCGGCGAAAGTCTTCAGGAGGGTATCCTGATCGCGGCACGCCAAAGACACGCTCGCAAGTTCAAAGAGCGCTGAAAATGTTTCCATGATTCTCCCACGGGAAGGGGGACGTTCACTTGCTGGCGGCGGGCGTCACCCACGCCGGAGACCGAAGTGAATGGGCGCAGCCTAGCAAATCGGGTTGGCGGACGTCAAGGAAGGGTCGGGTGATTAGTGATTGGTGATGAGTGGCTCGCGGGTTAGGTTGATGGGGCATTGTTACGGAATCGATTCGGCTGAGGAAAAACCCCGCGCTGTTGTGGGTTGCGGGCGCTGGCAAGGCGACGGCTGAGGACTACCGCTGAGACGCAGAGTGCGCAGAGAAAACCGGCGCCGCAGCAATGTTAATGCCCGGGCAAGCCGGGGCGCAGCCCTTCGAACCCGCACCGCCGGTTCTCAGGATCAATCGCGCTGCAGCGCGATTCACAAGCAGCGGCCCTACCGCGGCTGACGCGTTGAAGTCGTGCGCGCGATGTGAGGAAACATTTCTTGGGTTGGCATCGTACCAACTACTGCACGGCAAGTCGCGTGGGAGCTTGGTGTGGTGTTGTCCCAATTGCGAACGGTGTGCGCGGATGGGGAGGTCAGGTTATGGGAACGTTTGGCGATCAAGTGAGGCAAGTATTTCGACGGCTGGGGCGGGCGCCGCTGTTTACGATAGTTACGCTGATCACGCTGGGAACAGGCGTGGGGGCGAATACGGTGATTTTCAGCGTGCTGGAGGGAGTGCTGCTGAAACCTTTGCCTTATCCGCATCCGGAGCAATTGATTGGAGTGTGGCATACGGCGCCGGGAGTGGGGATGCCGAATTTGAATATGTCTCCTTCCATTTATTTTATTGATCGCGAGCAGAACACTACGTTTCAGGACATTGGAGTTTACGACGGCGATTCGCTGAGCGTTACGGGCGCGGGAGAACCGGAGCAGGTGCGCGGGCTTGATGTGAGCGATGGAACGTTGCCGATGCTGGGTGTGCGGCCGGCGCTGGGGAGATTGTTCACGCGGGAAGATGATTCGCCGAGCGCGCCGGACACAGTGCTGCTTTCGTACGGATATTGGCGGCAGAAATTTGGCGGAGCTTCGTCGTTGATTGGGCGGTCGATCACGGTGGACGGAAAGCCGCGGGAGATTATTGGAGTGCTGCCGCAGGGGTTTCACTTTTTGGATTACGAAGATGTTTCGCTGGTGGTGCCGTTCAAGTGGGATCGCAGCAAGACGAAACTGGGGAATTTCAGCTACGAGGCGATGGCGCGTTTGAAGCCGGGAGTGACGATGGCGCAGGCGAGCGCGGATGTGGCACGGATGCTGCCGATCGCGAACCGGACATTTCCGGCACCGGAAGGATTCAGCGTGGCGCTGTTTGAGAAGGCGCAGATCGCGCCGAACTTGCGGCCGTTGAAGCAGGATGTGGTGGGAGATATCGGGAAGGTTTTGTGGGTGCTGATGGGGTCTATCGCGATGGTGCTGCTGATTGCGTGCGCGAACGTGGCGAATTTGCTGCTGGTGCGTGTGGATGGAAGAAGGCAGGAGCTGGCGATACGCGCGGCGTTAGGAGCGGGATGGGGACGCATCGCGATGGAATTGATGTTCGAGAGCGTGATATTGGGATTGCTGGGGAGTTTGCTGGGATTGGCGCTGGCTTATGGGGCATTGCAGGTGCTGGTGGCGATGGCGCCGACGGGTTTGCCGCGGATTCATGAGATCCGGATTGATTTGCCGGTGCTGCTGTTTACGTTTGCGATTGCGATGTTTTCCAGCTTGCTGTTTGGATCGATTCCAATTTTCAAGTATGCGGGGGCGCATCTGAATACCGGACTGCGCGAGGGAGGACGGGCGCTGAGCCAGAGCCGCCAGCAACATCGCGCGCGGAACGTGCTGGTGGTGGTGCAGGTAGGGCTGGCGCTGGTGCTGCTGATTTGTTCGGGGCTGATGATCCGGACGTTTGGCGCGTTAATGCACGTGCCGCCGGGATTCAGCGAGCCCGATTCGCTGCAGACTTTCCGGTTCTATGTACCGGAGACGGAGATTCCGGATAGCGATCGCGAACGGCTGGTGCGCATGGAGCAGGAAATTGAGGCCAAGCTGGGGGCGATTCCGGGCGTTTCGTCGGTGAGTTTTTCCAGTGACATTCCGATGGATGGACGCAACTCGAACGATATTTTGTTCGCGGAGGATCACGCGTATGCGGAAGGAGAATTGCCGCCGGTGAGACGGTTCAAGTTTGTGTCGCCGGGATTTTTGGCGACGATGGGGACACCGTTGATGGCCGGACGCGACATCACTTGGGATGATACTTATCAGAA
>Ga0210401_10001602_pt1 | contig 25910 bp, 23 predicted proteins | sample IncBWH32MmetaG_FD_150866 | JGI IMG/M metagenome (GOLD analysis project Ga0210401, IMG submission 150866) | Forest soil microbial communities from Barre Woods Harvard Forest LTER site, Petersham, Massachusetts, United States - Inc-BW-H-32-M | ecosystem: Environmental > Terrestrial > Soil >...
CGCCCCCTCGCCGCAAGATTTTGGCGAAGTTTTCAATCTGATCGGCGGCTACCGCATCTCTCAAGCCATCTACGTCGTCGCGGAGCTTGGAATTCCCGACTTGCTTGCCGCCGGGCCGAGGCGTTGTGACGAGTTGGCCAGGCAAACCAATACACATGCCCCGACACTCTTTCGAATCCTCCGCTTTCTTGCCGGGGCCGGCCTGTTCAACGAGCTTGCTCACAAAGAGTTCGAGCTGACGCGGCTCGGCTCCACGCTACGAACCGATCTGCCGGGCTCCTTCCACCCGGCGGTGCGATTTTTGCTGAGTAAATTTGAATGGACCCCTTGGGGTCGCCTGATTCATTCCGTGCGCACAGGTGCAACAGCGTTCCATCACGTGCATGGTATGGGACCATTCGAGTATTTAAGGAAGGACCCTCAAGCGTCTGCTGTCTTCAACTCGGCGATGACAAGCCTTTCCGCCAGATCAGGCGCCGGTATCGCCGAGCGGTACGACTTCTCCCTTCTTCGAAAGGTTGTCGATGTTGGAGGTGGTCACGGGTTCTTGCTCGCGACGATTCTAACAGCCAATCCGACCATGCGGGGCGTATTGTTCGACCTGCCTGATGTTGTGGCAGGTGCCGGTCAAGTACTCGAAAATCATGCGGTACGAGACCGATGCGAAGTTGTCGGGGGCAGTTTTTTTGAGGCGCTGCCGAAGGGGGGAGACGCTTACATTCTGCGACAAATCATCCACGATTGGGACGACGAGCGGGCATTGGCGATTTTGCGAAACTGCCGCGCCGCCATGACCAGGACGGGGAAAGTTCTGGTCATCGAGCGGCAAATCGTGCCGGATCATCGTGAAGCGATGCGCGTGCTTCACGCTGACCTGGAGATGCTGGTCAACGTCGGGGGCATGGAACGCACGGATGCGGAATATCGGTCCCTCTTCGACAAAGCCGGTTTCCGGCTCACAACTATCGTGCCGCTCATGGACGCCGGGGGTTTCTCGGTGTTCGAGGGTGCCTGCACGTGAACTCTTCACCATTTGCGAACGGCCCAGCCGGCGGCTAGCCTCGGCTGCCGGGAGGAAAGCATGGGTCGGAAGATAGCGATTGTCGGAGCGGGCGCCGTCGGCGGATATGCCGGCGCCCATATGGTGCAGGCGGGCGAGGACGTGACGTTCATCGATCCATGGCCCGAGCATGTCGAGCACATGAGGAAGGCTGGCCTGCGCGTCACCCATGCGAGGGACGTCGCGGAATTTTCGGTTGCCGTGCGCGCGCTGCACGTCACCGACGCCCAGCAGCTCGCCAAGGAGGCGTCGGTCGACATCGCCTTTGTCTGCATGAAGTCCTACGACACGGCCTGGGCCACCATGCTGATCCGGCAATATCTGGCGCCGGACGGCTACGTCGTGTCGCTGCAGAACTGCATGAATGAAGAGACGATCGCCGGCATCGTCGGCTGGGGCAAGACGCTCGGGTGCATTGCGAGCAGCATCACGGTCAACCTGCCTGAGCCCGGCCACGTCCACCGCGGCGCCGGCAAGGGCGGGACGGCGCACACCGTCTTTCGCGCCGGCGAAGTGCATGGCCGTATCACGCAACGGGCGGAGGAAATCTGCCGCCTGGTCGGCACCGCCGACAGCGCCAAGGTCACCGGTAATCTGTGGGGCGAGCGCTGGTCGAAACTGGTCGCCAACGCCATGGGCAACGGACTCTCCGCCTGCACCGGCCTGCCGGGCGGCGAGATGTTGCAAAGCGAGCCGATCCGCCGCTTTTCCACCCGGCTCGGGAGCGAAGCGATCCGCGTCGGGCAAGCGCACGGCTATCAGCTGGAGGAGATTTTGCACCTCTCCCCTGAGACGATCGCGCGTGCCGGCGAAGGCGACGAGGCGGCGATGCGCGCCTGCGACCAACAGCGTTTTGCGGACGGCAAGCGCACCTCCTCCGAGCAGCGTCCCTCGATGGGCCAGGACATGCAGAAAGGCCGGCGCACGGAGATCGAATTCCTCAACGGTTTTGTGGTGCGCGAGGGCGAGAAAGTAGGCATCGCATGCAGCGCCAATGCGGTACTGACGGACCTCGTCAAGCGCGTCGAACGGGGCGAGCTTAAGCCCGATCCGCGGCACATCACCGAGTTGCGGTTGAACTAAAGCCGCGGCAAACATGGGTGTTGCGTCGTTGCAGGCGATTTGAGCGGCTCGGTTGCCATGTTGCACCCGCTACGCGATTGTCGAATACTGATGTGGTGGTTCAGAAATCCTCTTCATTGTTGCAGCGAGTTCGCCAAAATCGAGCGGCGCCAATGCCAGTCGGTATGCATTGAGCTGATCGAGCGCCAACGGCGTTCGGTCTCCGACCGAACGCTTGCAAAGCCAAAACAACCGGTGAGCGGACGAGCTCAAGGCCGCCGCCGGAGGCGCTTGCCAGCCTTGAACCTGGCGGATCACTAGTCCAAATCAGCACAGTTGCTCCCCGGCACGCGCTCGGGGCTCCATCATGAGCGCGTCAAGCCGCAGAAACTACGACGCCGATCCGGGAACGCCCTGGCCGCGCAGGTGGATCACGAACGGACTGCCAACGGCATTGCTCGTGAACTTCAGTTCGCCGGCATTCAGCCCGAGAATCCTTGGAATGAAAGTGACGTCGATCTGCAGGCTTTGGCTCGGGTTCAGTTGATGATTGCCGGCGCCATCCCACACAAACGTCGGATGCAAGCTCAGCGGCGGCGACGGCGGAATGGAAACTGTGACGGGATGTCCTCCGATATTGGTGATTTGCACCGGCTTGGGATCGCTCGGTTCCTGACGGTGCAGCTTGCCAAATTCAAGGAAGTCGGGCGCTGCGGAGATTTCCGCCCCGACCACTGGAACGATGCAAGCCATGTCCCGGTCAGACCAATAGGACTGCACCAGGACGCCGTCGACGCGTGCGTTGCTGCAGCAGACATCGCCAATCTCATGCCAGTCCGTGTCGTTGCGGGGGTTGACCTGGACGCCGTCCCCTTCGGGATCCGTGCACGCCTCGACCAACTCGTGCGAGAAGATCGTCGTCAGGGAGTCGAGGGTTCCGTTGTGCGTGACCCATCCAAACCAGGCCTTGTCGATATCGAAGGGGAAGTCGTAGTCCGTGTCATAGGTGTGCAGGCCCGTGATGTTCGGAGTGTTGGGACGGACGTTGGCCGGGAGCACGAACATGTACAGATTGCGCCCGCCGGGATCGTCCGGCTCGGGGAACGACCCTTGATCGATCAAGTCGCTGATAAGGCTGTGGACGTCATCGTTGGAAAACGGGTTGTTCGGTTCGCGGCCGGTGACGATCCAGCTCCCTTTCAGGCTGCCGCCGGCAACGCCGTACTGTCCAAGTCCCGCCAAATAGGGTCCCTGCAGGATACTGTTGACTGAGTTGATCACCTGCCCGATCGACGGCGAAGGATTGGAGTTCCAAGCCGAACCCCAGAACAGCAGTTGCAGCGACACACTGGTGATGATGCTTCCGCCGCCGTTGCTCGTCTGCGTGCCGGCCGGCGCATCGCAGGGACTATGAAAAACCAGGGTGCCGCCGCCGGGTCCAAGCTGACCATCGGTTGCCGTGAGGGTCCCCGGTGACGGCGGGACGACACCGCGCGCTTCGACGAGACTACGGCGGCGCAGTCTTTTGGCCGGCATCGGGATCGATGTCAGCTTCACCTGGTGGGATGCTGCTTGCAAAGCCTTGCTGCTGATGGGACGATTCATGAGGGCCTCCCTTTAAGTTTCAGGGGAAATCATCCCGAGGCGGCCGCGCGCGAGCGTCGCCCGGCTCGGGTTGTCGACGCACGGGCTTCCGCTGAAGCCGCGCGAAAACAACTTTAGGTCGTCGACGGTGTGTCGAAATATGAAGTGAGTCACATTTGTTGTATTTTAACCGGCCGGCATTGGTCGCGGCATCGCGTCCGGACGTGGCGCATCACATTGTCCGTTCCGTGATCTAGGTGCACCGTCGGATCCGCGCGCAGACTCCCGCATCCGAAGCGCGGAAAACATGAAACGTCGTTGTATGGTTCCAGACAATTTGAGCGGCTCGGCTGCCCCTTGTTGCGCCCGGTACGCGATTGTCGAATACTGCCGCGGCTGCGGCAGCGGCAGCAAGGGGAGCGCCGCCTATCGGTGAGGGTGCGGCGGCGATGCACCGAGGACGATGACGGCTGACGACCATGGAGGAAGACCGATGTTATTCTACCGAGGCATGACCTGCGAGAACGTGACCATCAATGGCGACCAGGGAACGCCGATTACCGCCTATGTGGCAAAACCCTCCGGTCCCGGCCCCTTTCCGGGCATCGTGCTGGTCCACCATCTCCCGGGCTGGAGCGAGTTCTACATCGAGACGACGAGACGGTTCGCCCATCATGGCTATCTGGCGATCTGCGCCAACCTCTATGAGCGTGCAGGCCAGGGCAATCCGGACGACGTCGCCGCCAAGGTGCGCGCCGACGGCGGCATTGCCGACGCCCAGATGGTCGGCGATACCGAGGCCGCGGTGAAGTGGATGCGCGCGCAGGGAAATCACAACGGCAAGGTCGGCATTTTCGGCTCCTGCTCCGGCGGCCGGCACGCCTTCATCTATGCCTGCCAGCGCAAGGACGTCGACGCCTGCGCCGAGCTCTGGGGCGGCCGCGTGGTGATGGGCAAGGAAGAGCTCAATGCCAAGACGCCGGTCGCGCCGATCGAGATGACCAAGGACCTCTGTTGCCCGCTAATCGGCCTGTTCGGCAATGACGACCGCGCGCCGAGCCCCGAGCAGGTGAACCAGCACGAGGCCGAGCTCAAGAAGCATGGCAAGACGCACGAGTTCTATCGCTATGACGGTGCCGGCCACGGGATCTGGTATTGGCACCGGCCGCTCTACCGGGTGGAGCAGGCGATGGATGGCTGGAGCAAGGTGCTCGCCTTCTTCGGCAAGCATCTGGTGAAGTAGGAGGTTAAGGGAAATGTGCACATCCATCATCGAGATCGCACGTGCCGAAGGCATGGCCAAACGGGGCGACGACTGGTTCCCGCTCTCGCTGGCCGTGGTGGCCTATGATCACGCGCGCCATGCGCCGCTCGGCGACGTCATCACGCTCGACTTCATCAACACCGCCCTCGAACCCGGGGCACGGGCCGGGATTGAGCTGACATTGGAGACAGCCAAGGAGCTGCGCGCCGCGCTCGAGCGCGCAATCGCCGCCGCCGAGTTCGAGGAAGCGGAAGTCAGGGGCAAGGGTGCCACGTCCAGCCTCGTTCGGGCGGCGTGAGGCGATGCAAGCAGCTAGCGGGATGCGTACTTTGGATTCGGGGCACTAGCCGACGGCCTCATTTCGACGGCAGGCGGCTGCTCCACTCCAGGTATTCCCGATAGAACTGCAGCTTTTCGGCATCTGTTGCCGGCGCCTTCCGTTGCGTGGCCAGGAAGGCGTAGAAGCGCTGATATTCCACCGGGGAGGTGTCTGCCGGAGTCCGGCTCGCGCTGGCAGTGGCGTCGGCATTCTTCAGACGTTCCGCCACCTCTTGCGCATATGGGTAACGCTTCCAGCCGGGAACCGGCGCCCCAAGACTGACGTCCTTCCATTTGGGATGAAATGGCGGCTTCTGCAGACGTGCGAAGTTGTTGAACAGGATATCGACAAAACGATTGACCCGTTCACTCCGATCCGAGCCCGGCTTCCAATTGTAGACGGCCAGAACCGAGGGAACGGCAATGGTATCGATTGAAGTGTCCGGAGGCAGGAAGCTCGGGTAGTCTTCGGTCTTGAGCTTGGAAGGGAAGTAATAATCGGTGAACTCCTTCCTGTAGGGCACCGGCACGAAGTGGAAGCCTTCCTCCGGCTTCATTCCGGCAAACAACTCACTCGGCTTCGCCGCCACATACACCATCGCGGATACCTCGCCCTTGTGCAGCTTTTCAAGAGCGACCGGCCCGCCGACCGCCACCGGTTGTATATCGATACCAAGCCGTTTGAAGATCAGCGGGCCGGTGAGCGCGGCGGCAACCCCCGAAGTTCCGACGGCGACTTTCTGGCCCTTCAGGTCCTGGAGCGACTTGAACTCGTCGCGGGCGTAGATGTGAATATCGGAGATGAAAAACTGCATTATGTAGCGAATGCGATCGTTGATATTGGAGAGTCCCGCCTGCTTCGAATACAAATCGAATGCATCCGCATAGGTGATCGCGACATCCACCCCCCTCAGGTAGAGCAGGTCGGCGATGTTCGTGGTCGTGCCGCGGGTCACCATGGGAATCAGGCGCATGTTATCGCCGTCCTCCATCGTCCGCGCCATTTCGCTCGCAAACCGCACGAAACCGCCGTCAGGCAGGCCGGCCGCCAGGCCGACCGTCCATTGGTTCATCCGAAATTTGATGGACGTTTCGTCCGGCGCACTGGGTCCTTCGGGGCGAGCTTGCGCCGCGCTACGTCTTTCGGGGCGAGATAGCGCCGCGCTACGTCCTTCGGGGAGAGATTGCGCCGCGTTAGGTGCTTCGGGGCGAGCTTGCGCAAGTGCCGGGTCGCTCGGCGCCAGACAGGCGACGAGATTTGTCGCGAGCGCCAGCAGCGCGACACGAAAGATATTCCACATCATGATTGACCACTCGCGAGTTCCAATGACCGGCTGCATGCATATCGGTCTGAAAACGCGCTAAGGTTGTGTGTCAAACACGGCGATTGTGGGACTGTGGCGTGAAGAATTTCGCAGCGCTCCGTGTTCTTGTGTCGGTCGGCGTCCGCGCGACGCGGTTCCACCCCTTGAGCCGCCTCAAGCGCAGCATCTTCGAACAAGGATATGGACGACTATCGCATGGCCGGGCGACGGCTCGTAAGGACCCGCGCGCTGGCTGCGCCGCTTCGCATGAACATGTTGCGCCGGCGACGGCGCTTATTCCGCCGCGATCTGCCGCGGCGCCGGTGGCGGGCTCGCGAGATCGGCGGCGAGCTGCGCGTAGCGGGCTTTGGCGTCGCTGACTGCCTTCTCCTTCACCGGCCCGTAGCCGCGGATGCGATCGGGCAGCGAGAGCAACTCGACCGCGGTATCGACCGTCACCGGCGACAACAGCGAAAGCACGGTGGCGACATCCTTCTCATAGCCCGCAACCAAGTCGCGCTCGAGCTTGCGGTCGCCGCTGTGACCAAAGATGTCGAACGCGGTGCCGCGCAGGAAGCGCATGCCCGCCAGCAGCCGGAACACCGGTAACATCCAGGCCCCAAAAGCACGCTTCTTCGGCCGGCCCAGCGCATCCTTGGCCCCACCCAGCAACGGTGGCGCCAGATTGAAGCTGATCTTGAAATCGCCTTCGAACTGGTCGCGAAGCTGTTTTTCGAATTCGCCGTTGGCATAGAGGCGCGCGACTTCATACTCGTCCTTGTAGGCGAGCAGTTTTGCATAGTTGATCGCAACCGCGCGCGGCAGCGCGTCGCCATAGCCGCCCTTGGTGGCGGCGTCGCGGACCTCGCCGACCAGGTTACGGTAACGCTCCGCGAGTTTTACGTTCTGGTAGTCGGTCAACAACGTGCTTCGATGAGCGATGATCTCGTCGAGCGTCATCGCTTCCTGCGTCTTCGCTGCCGGCGTCGCGTCCTGACCTTTCATCATCGCGTCAAGCCGCGCCGGATCGGCAGCGGCGAGCCGTCCGAGCCGGAAGGCCTGCGTGTTCATCTTGATGGAGACGCCGTTGACCTCGATCGCCTGTTCGATCGCCTTGGCCGACAGCGGCAATAATCCCTTCTGATAGGCATAGCCCATCATCATCATGTTGGTGGCGATGGAATCGCCGAGCAGGATTTCGGCCGGTTTGGTGAAATCGAAGAAGGACGAGTCCTTGCGCAGCGCGGTTTCCAGCACGTGATTGACGTTGCGGCTCTGGAAATTGAAATCGCGGTTGAGGATGAAATCGGCGGTCGGGATCATATGGCTGTTGATGACGCCGACGGTACGGCCGGATTCGCAGAGCGTGATGGTGTCCTTGGATACCGCGACCACCTCGTCGGCCGCCAGCACCAGATCGGCGGTGCCGGTGACGATGCGCGAACAGGTGACGTCGGCGGTATGCTCGGAGAGCCGAACATGGCTCAGCACCGCGCCGCCCTTTTGCGCCAGCCCCGACATGTCGAGGATCATGCTGGCCTTGCCCTCGATATGGGCGGCCATGCCGAGCAGCGCACCGATCGTCAAGACGCCGGTGCCGCCGACGCCGCCGACCGCGATGTTATAGGGCCGTTGCAGCGCAGGGAGCGCGGCTGGCTCCGGCAGATCGCCGATATCGCCGAGATCGGCCGGTGCGCGGCGGCGCGGCTTGCCGCCGTCGATCGTCACGAAGGACGGGCAAAAGCCCTTGAGGCAGGAATAATCCTTGTTGCAGGTGGATTGATTGATGGTGCGCTTGCGCCCCAATTCGGTTTCCAGCGGCTCCACTGAAATGCAGTTCGACTGTACCGAGCAATCGCCGCAGCCTTCGCAGACGGCAGGGTTGATCATCACGCGGCGGGCCGGATCCTCCATCAGTCCGCGTTTGCGGCGGCGACGCTTTTCCGCCGCACAGGTCTGCACGAACACGATGGCGGAGGCGCCCTTCACGGTGCGGCAGGCCTTCTGGACGGCGTCGAGTTCGTCGCGATGCGCGGTCTTGGCGCCGGGCGCGATCTCGGAAGGAGGATAGGCGCCCGGATTCTCCGAGACCAGATAGATCTCGCGGATGCCTTCGGCGTGAAGCTGGAAGGTGATCTGCTGTGGCGACAAGTCGCCGTCGACATGCTGGCCACCGGTCATCGCGGTCGCGTCGTTATAGAGGATCTTGTAGGTGATGTTGGCGCCGGAAGAGACCGCCTGACGGATGGCAAGACTGCCGGAGTGGAAATAGGTGCCGTCGCCGAGATTGGCGAAGACGTGCTCTTCCTTGGTGAAGGGCGCAACGCCAACCCAGGGCACGCCCTCGCCTCCCATATGGGTGTAGGTTTCGGTGCTGCGGTCCATCCACAGCGCCATGAAATGGCAGCCGATGCCGGCGAACGCACGGCTGCCTTCCGGCACCTTGGTCGAGGTGTTGTGCGGACAGCCCGAGCAGAAATACGGCGTACGGGTGATCGGCGCCACCGCCTGCATTTGGGTTGCTTCGCGGCCGTTGAACCAGTCGGCCTTGGCGCGCAGCATATTTGCGATTTCGGGGTTCAGATTAAGTCGAAGCAATCGTTCGGTGAGCGAACTCGCAAGCGAGGATACGCTGAGCTCTGCCGCGAATGTGAGAAAGCGCTTGTCGTGCTCGTCCATCTTGCCGACGATGCGCGGGCGGACATCGTCGCGCCAGTTGAACAGCTCCTGCTTGACCTGGTTCTCGACGATCTCGCGCCGCTCCTCGACGATGAAGATTTCCTCGAGCCCGACCGCGAATTGCCGCACCCCTTCCGGCTCCAGCGGCCATGGCATGCCGATCTTGTAAAGCCGCAAGCCGATTTGGGCTGCGACCTCCGGCGTGACGCCGAGTTCGCGCAGCGCCTGGCGGATATCCTCATAGCTCTTGCCGGACGCCATGATGCCGTAACGGGCATTTGGCGAGTCCATGGTGACGCGGTTGACCCTGTTGGCGCGGGCGAACGCGATTGCGGCAAAGCCTTTGTAGTCCTGCAGCCGGCGGTCCTGCTCGTAGCGATCGTCGGGCCAGCGCAAGTTGAGACCGCCGGGCGGCATCTCGAAATCGGTTGGAAGGACGAACGGCGTCATCTCATCGGAAAGGTCGATCTCGGCCGTGGTCTCAACCGTCTCGGTGATCACCTTCATTCCGACCCAGCAGCCGGAGTAACGCGACATCGCGATACCCAAAAGGCCCATCTCGATCATTTCGTGGATGCTGGAGGGATAGAGATAAGGCATCAGCGCGGAGATGAAGGCGTGATCGGACTGATGCGGCACGGTGGAGGATTTCGCGCCGTGGTCGTCGCCGGCAAGGCACAGCACGCCGCCATTCCTGGCCGAGCCCGCGGCATTGCCATGACGAAATACATCGCCACAGCGATCGACGCCGGGTCCCTTGCCGTACCAGATGCCGACCACGCCGTCATGCCTGGCGCCGGGCGAGAGATTGAGCTGTTGCGAGCCCCAGATCGCGGTTGCGGCCAGGTCTTCGTTCACCCCGGGCTGGAATTTGATGTTGTATTGTTCGAGATGTTTTCTGGCCGCAAAGAGCTGCTGGTCATAGCCGCCGAGCGGCGAGCCACGGTAACCCGAGACGAAGCCCGCGGTGTTGAGGCCGGCGGCACGATCCCTGCGGATTTGCGCCATCGGCAGGCGGACCAGCGCCTGAATGCCGGTCAGGAAGACGTGGCCGGTGCCCTGCGTGTATTTTTGATCGAGACTGATTGGACCCTGGTTAATACCCATTCCGCCCTCTTGAGCTTCCTCTGCCCGTTGTTTTTAGCTAGTCAGGCCTGTCCCGATTGCTACTCTATGTCGGTTTTTCGGCGCTCGCGCACCAGAAATCTGGACGGGTCTGCTTTGCTTCCAGGAATCGCAATTTCGTGCCGGGAATGGCGTGGTCGGTTTTTGGTTTGTGTCGCCACCAAGCACTGTCGCGAAACGACGTAACGCCCCGTATAATGCGGGGATGAGGCAGGAGGCCATCCTCTGATGCGGACGATTCTCGCGTGTGTTTTTTTGTGCAGTGCATTCGCCACTGGCGCAGCCGCGGCCGAACCCTCGGCGGAGACGATCGCCCACGGCAAGGCGCTGGTCGAAGCCGGCGATTGCGCGAGCTGCCACACCGCCGATCCGGCAAAACCGTTCGCCGGAGGCAAAAGGATCGATACCCCCTTTGGCGGAATCTACTCGCCGAATCTCACGCCGGATCGCGATACCGGCATCGGCGGCTGGAGCGATGCCGATTTCTATGGTGCCCTGCGCTTTGGTGCAGACCCCGACGGCTCGCTCTACTACCCGGCCTTCCCCTACCCCTATTTCACAAAACTGACGCGGCCTGACATCGCCTCGATCCGCGCCTACCTCGCGACGCTGACGCCATTCCATAACGAGGCGCCGCCGCCGGAGCTGCGTTTTCCCCTGAACTTCCGCGTGCTAATGCACGCCTGGAATTACCTGTTCTTCCGGCCCGGCATTTTGGAGCCGGACCAGGCCAAAGGCACGGAATGGAATCGGGGCCGCTATCTGGTCGAAGGCATCGCCCACTGCGGCGCGTGCCACACGCCGAAGAACATCTTTGGCGCCGACGAGCGCAGCTCAGCCTTTGCCGGAGGCGCTCTACTGGGCTGGTTCGCGCCGCGGCTCGATGCCGCCGAGCGCAGCGGGCTGAAATCATGGAGCGTCGACGACATCGCCGAATATCTGAAAAGCGGCCGCAACGGCAAAAGCCATGCCGACGGCCTGATGGCCGAAGTCGTCGTCAATGCGACCTCCAAAATGAGCGATGCCGATGTCCGCGCCATCGCCGTTTATCTAAAATCGCTGCCGGCCGGCCCGCCGGAACCCGCGGTGAGCCCGCCGCCGGAACGGGGCATGAAGGACGGCGAGCTGATCTACGCGCACTACTGCCGCGCCTGCCATGAAGCCGATGGCTCGGGTGCGCCGCGGATCTATCCGCCGCTGCCCGGCAACGCGCTGTTGCAATCGGCCGATCCCTCCAGCACCTTACGCGTCATCCTCGATGGCGCGCAGACGGTGACGACGCCGCGAGCGCCCAACACCGGATCGATGCCCTCTTACGCCAGGGACTTGTCGGATCAGCAGGTCGCCGATGTCACCAATTACATCAGAAATTCGTGGGGCAATGCCGCCCCCGTGGTGACGCCGGAGCAGGTCGCCAAAGCCCGGAAAGTGCCGTGAACGCTTTCAGCGCTCGCCCCGGTTGAAGACGAATTTCCGCATTTCGATTTCTTAGGGGATCGCGTCGCAGGTTCCATCCTAACCGACTGCAAAATGCCTGTTCACGGCTGCCGTTTTCCGGGAACCCCGGGCGGGCTCGGCTGGTTGTCTACGACTAAAGGAGGAACCTGTTCATGGCCAACGAACGCATTCCGAACGATCCCTATCATTCCAACCCGAGTGATGATGATTTTGGCCGCGCCGCACGGCTCGACAATGAGCTGCAGCCGGACCTGGAACTTGAAGAAGGTGGTGCCAGCGCTGGCAAAGTCGCGTTGTTCGCGCTCGCCATCGCGCTGGTCTTGGGCGCGGTGTTCTACGGGCTGAATAACTCCAGCATCAACCAGGCGGGCACCACGCCGCCTGCCCAGACCGCGCAGCAGACCCGGCCGTCGCCGCCCGCGGCGCCACCGGGCATGCGTGACGTGACCCCCCGCGCCAACAGCGACCAGGGGATGACGACAGGCGCCGCACCGGCGCGTCCACCGATGCCGCCGGCGACCGCTCCGGCCGAGATGAACCGGCCCGGCAATCCGCCCGACGACAACGCCTCGCCAAGCAAATAGCAGGGCGGACCATAAAATCTGAACAGCAACGCAGCGGGCATCAATGCCCGCTGCGCTGCCGCTATCGGAGCATCGCGACGTCGATCGGCCGCACCGATCAAGCCAACGGAATGATCGGCGACGCCACCACTTCGGGCTATGGTCGTGTCTTCAATGAGGGAGGCGAAAGCGGGATGCGAAGGATCTTGAAGCCTGCGACGTCCGGAAACCACTCCGCGGCTTCCGAAGACACCAGCGTCAAGACTGCGGCCGGCACTTCTCCGCTGATCAACCGATCGACTGCCTTCGTTTGCCCCTCGCTCAGTTGAGTTTCAGTCGCCCCCGTTGCCACAAGCGCGGTCCGCACATTCTCTTTGGCTGCGGATTGCCCGTCATCGATGGCAATGGTTTTACCGGTTAGATCGGACACCGACTTGATGTCCGGGCGAGCCATGAGAACGGCGACCACCTTGTTTGGCACCGCCGGGTTCGACGCTGGTTTCGCGGCGCCGCTCGTTACTTTTTCCGCGAGCGCAGTAGCGGCCGCGATTTGCTGCTTTATCGTTCCGGCATTGGAACCGGCGGCAGCGTTGTCCGCGGGCGCCGGCCGTTCCTTCAATGAGGGAGGCGAAAGCGGGATGCGAAAAATCTTGAAGCCTGCGACGTCGGGAAACCACTCCGCCGCTTCCGAAGACACCAGCGTCAAGACTGCGGCCGGCACTTCTCCGCCGATCAACCGATCGACCGCCTTCGTTTGCCCCTCGCTCAGTTGAGTTTCAGTCGCCCCCGTTGCCACAAGCGCGGTCCGCACATTCTCTTTAGATGCGGATTGCCCGTCATCGATGGCAATGGTTTTACCGGTTAGATCGGACACCGACTTGATTTCCAGATGAGCCATAAGAAGGGCAACCGCCTTGTTCGGCGCCGGTATCGCGGCAACGCCCGTTACTTCTTCCGCGAGCGCCGTAGCGGCCGCGATCTGCTGCTTTATCGTTCTGGCGTTGGAACTGGCAGCGGCGTTGTCTGCGGGCTCCGGTCGTTCCTTCAATGAAGGAGACGAAAGCGGGATGCGAAGAATCTTGAAGCCTGCGACGTCGGGAAAAGACTCCGCCGCTTCCGAAGACACCAGCGTCAAGACTGCGGCCGGCACTTCTCCGCCGATCAACCGATCGACCGCCTTCGTTTGCCCCTCGCTCAGTTGAGTTTCAGTCGCCCCCGTTGCTACAAGCGCGGTCCGCACATTCTCTTCAGCTGCGGATTGCCTGTCATCGATGGCTATGGTTTTACCGGTTAGATCGGACACTGAGTTGATGTCCGCCCGAGCCATGAGAACGGCGACCACCCTGTTTGGCACCGCCGGGTTCGGCGCCGGTATCGCAGCAACGCCCGTTACTTTTTCCGCGAGCGCAGTAGCGGCCGCGATCTGATGCTTTATCGTTCCGGAATTGGAACCGGCAGCGTTGTCCGCGGGCGCCGGTCGTTCCTTCAATGAGGGAGGCGAAAGCGGGATGCGAAAAATCTTGAAGCCTGCGATTTCGCCAGACCACTCCGCTGCCTCCGGATACGCCAAAGTCAGGACTGCGGCCGACACTTCTCCGCTGATCAACCGATCGACTGCCTTGGTTCGATCCGCGCTCAGTTGGACTTCGGTGGCTCCCGCTGCCGCGATCGCGCGCTGCACATTGCCGGTGGACGCCGATTGCTTGTCATCGATCGCAATGTTCTTACCGGTTAGATCCGACACCGACTTGATTTCCGGACGAACCATGAGCAGGCCAACCAGACGGTCGGCGTCCTTTGGCGATGCGGCCGCGGTCTTTTCAGCAGCCGCAACCGGCTGTCTGTTCTTGAAATTGGCGGGGGCGCCGACCGTGACATGCTTATCCGTAAGGCCTGCTCGCACCACGTCGGGCTCGCTTGCGGTGCTACCGGTGAGCAGTGTGGGCTTCGATTTGTCTGCGCCCATCCCGGTCACACGACGGACTCCAGCTTTGGGCGAACGCCGCGCCGGCGCCGATGTCAATTGCCGGAACCAGGCCGTGTAGGACTGGCAAAGCCTGTTACACGGCTTTCCATCCACATAAACGGTATCTGGCGAATCCAAAGGCGCAGCTTCCGACGCCCGCACAGAACCGAGGACCAACATGCAGATTAGTATCACCCATCTATTACGCATAACGCCTCCGTTGGAAGCAGATGTTCGCGGGGCAGATTGTTCGTGGGGTCGAGTCCGAAGCGAACATTTTCTGACGCGGAAAAAACTCTACCGAAATCAAATTGCTTGTAGTGGTCGATAGGCCTGTCTACGGCCGGATGTAGCTCCAGCCTTTCTCCTGCAGTTCCATCAACCGAACGACGCCCGACGGAACCATGACAACTTCTGACAGCACATCGATCGGATGGCCCTCTTTCTTCTCCATGCCAGCCTTGGTGACATTGCATGCAGAAAATTGAATTCTGCTTGGAAAAGCATAGTTCTTCAGATTCTTGATGCGTTCCTGTACCGGCGATGTGTCGGCACGGAACATATGCAAGCCGGGGCCGTATGCGACGACATCTACATCTATGTCCTCGTCCTTCGCGCGATAATACTCGATAACGTTGGTGGCGTTATTCAACGCGAGGTTCATGACCGTTGGATCGTTCTGATCGACTTGAATGACCATACGGTGAAGTCTTGCCGAACGATGCGCCTTCGCGTTTTCCGCCGAAGCGGCAGGGATGAGCGATATCAAGGCAATGAAGGCGACGGCCGCATGGCGAAGCCATCTACGCATATTGAACTCCTTGCAAAATAACTCTTCAAATGAAGCGGAGTAACGTCTGCACAAGTCCATCTCGGTCTATCGTTGATCCGATGACATATTGGTTCTGGTTGCGATCGGCGGCCACTTGCATGGCGCCGCAATCCTGTCCCGGACCGCATCCAATCCGGCAAGTTGGAACGTCGCTTCGTGGCCTCGACCCGAGGCGTCGAGCACGCTGATCTTTAGTCGCGCCCCTTCCGGAAGCGATCGCAAAAATCCGACCGAATCCTTCTTGTAGTTCGCGGTGCTGCCGTCCGCGGAGGCAGTCCAAGTCAGCCTAACGAGGGGCTGGTCGTTGATTTGATGGGCAACTTGAATATCGCTGGCGGGCGACGCGCGCCAAGCTCCCTCCGTACGAACCACGAGTTCGGTGCGTCGTCCAAGACATCGAATGGCGAGAGTTTTCGGCGCATCTTTGTCGGCAGACGAAGAGCGGATCACCGCCGTGATCAGCGGGGAATAATCCACTGGTGAGGTCGTTTCACTTATGACCCAGAGTTCAGTTGCGGCCGCAGCCTGGTTTGACGAAGCCGGACTTATTACAGATGCAGCAGAGCGTTCCGGCGGAACGCGCTGCAGGCATTCGAGCTGTGCCGCACGTGCCTTCTGAAGGCAATTCGTGCGCTGCGCCGCATCGGTTGCGGGGTTCGAGCATGTCGAGTCGGCGCGGCGCGCCAACTTAAAGCAAGACTCCAAGCCTGTGACGGTCTCGCTCGCGGCTTGAGCGCCAACAGCGGAGCCGACGCAGCACAGCATGATGGCAAAGAGACGGACCCGCATCATTTCTGACTTGTCTGTTTAACAGGGCTCGCGCGATCAAGCCACTCCTGGGCCGCCTGAAAGCGCTCCAGGCCAGGGACTCGCGTCTTCAGATCGACGCTCTTCCATTTCGGGTCGAAGCCGGGCGCCTGAAGTTTGTCAATCCGGCTGAAGAGCTCATCGACAAAGCGCGCAACCCGACGGTAGCGCGGCGATTCCGGGCGCCAGTTAAACGATGCAAGAACTGTGGGAACCGCGATGGTAGCGATCCGCTCGCCCTTGGCAATGAGGTTTGGATAATCTTCCGGCTCGAGATACGAAGCTACATAGTAGTCTTCGAATTTCGAGCCGTATTCGACTGGAAGAAATCTAAAGCCTTGCTCCCATTTCCCTTTGACGAACGCGTCGACTGGCTTCGAAGTCACGAAGACAACGGCAGCAATTTCTCCACGCCTCATTTGCTCCAGAGCCACGGGGTGCGGGATAAACATGCTATTCACGGCGATGCCGAGGCGGCTGAAAATCAAGGGACCGGAATAAGCGGCGGCGGTACCCTGCGTGTTGAAGTTAACTTTCTTGCCTACCAGGTCCGAGAGCGATCGAATCTCCGGCCGGACGAAGATGTGCACTTCGGAGGGAAACAAATTTATTACGTAAGCTATGCGCCGTTGAATGTGCGGAACCTGCAACTTGTACTCTTCAAGAGAGTCACTGTTGATGATTGCCGCATCAACCCCCTTCAGATAGAGCAGATCATTGACGTTTTCGGTCGGACCGCGGGTAACGATGGGAAGAACCTGCATTGCACCACCGTCATTCACCACCCGAGCGATCTCGGTAGCGAAATGGATGGGGGCGCCCTCCAGAAGACCGCCGGCTAGACCTATCGTCCAGGCATTCAGCCGGGCTCGTATCTGCTGTTCCTCGCTGGAAATCCCCGATGAAGGCGGTGGCGAGTGACTAGGCCGAGGGGACTGCGCGATACTTGGACCGCAGAGTGCAACCGCGATTAACACCACCATAAATCTTGTTACATACGTCATGGCAATTCCAATCAATGAAATAAGAACTGTGCTTCGTGCCGATCATCAAAACGTCCACTGAGCAATTACCTTTTCGAGCCGAGCTGATCTCGCTAGGCGCGGGCGCCGTGACGCTCCGTTAGAAAAACCCGGCGCTCAGAAAGCTGCGCCCAAAACGAGACCGCAAAACAGAGCGATGGCCTTGAGAGAATGAAGACCGGTCCGGGTTTCGGGAATGGCGCGGATGGAAACGTTCGAAATCGAACTCATCGCAACCTCCAAATGCTGGAATAAAAGAAGCAACTGCTCGTTGATAAAAACCCCTGTGCCGCAGGCATAACTTGAATTTCGATTGTGGCTAACTTGAATTTTGATTGCGGCTATTAAGAGGAAAAACGGGTGGCAGCCCAGCGCGCAGGACAAGCGCCGTCTTGGCATTCGGCAAGAACCTTCACTCTTGAACTTGGCGTGGGAACGGCGTGCCTGCCTGGGTCAAAAACGGATGTAGCTTTCCTCACCGCTTTGCGATCATCCCCGAGCAGCGGACATTCGCCCACCGAGCATCAAAGAAATGCTCTCCCGAAAGCGGAAGTAATTTCAGAGCATACGCTGCGGATTGATGGTGCGGCCCTGGACGGGTCCACGCCCTAGCTGAACAGCTTGTTCAATTCGCCGCCGGCATAGCCGTGGCCGAGTTCGGCAAAAGTGCCCTTCTCCGCCATCTCCTTTGCGGCCTTCATAAACCCCGCCCCGGCCGAACGCGCCAGCGAACCGCCGACGCTGATGCGGCGCACGCCAAGCGCTTCGGCTTCTTTCAGCGAAAGACCGGAGGCGCCGATCAGGAGATTGACGGGCTTGGGAGCGACGGCCTTCACGACGGCGGCGATATCATCCTTGGTTTTGATGCCGGGCGCGTAAAGGCAATCGGCGCCGGCGTCGGAATAGGCCTTCAGCCGATCGATCACCAGGTTCAAATCAGTCTGCCCCCACAAGAACGCCTCGCAGCGGCCGGTCAGCATCACGCCAGAGTTGTCGACGTCGATGGCCGCGCGCGCGGCCTTGATACGCTCGATCGCAAGAGAGCGGTCATAAAGCGGTTTGGCCTTGTCGCCGGTGGAGTCCTCGATCGACAGACCCGCAACGCCGCTTCTGACCGCGCGCGCGACATTGGCGCCGACTTTTGCGGCTTCATGTGCAAATCCGCCCTCGAAATCGGCATTGACGGGGATATCGACGGCCGCCGAGATCGCCGCCAGATGCGCGAGCACCTCTTCCAGCGTCACGCGGTAGTCGGCCTTGCCGATGGTCCAGGCGAAGCCCGCGCTGGTGGAGGCGACCGCCTTGAAGCCGAGATGCTGCAACGCCTTGGCGCTGCCGACATCGAAGGGATTGGGCAGCACGAAGCAGCCTGCTTCGTGCATTTTGCGAAAAGTTGCGCGCTTGTCTGCTGTCGTCGGCATCACTGCTCCCTGTCGTTTTCTCGGTCCGCCGGCATAAATAGCGACGCCGACCGCCGCCTGCCAGTACCGGTTAGCGTCGCTCTTCTGAGGCCACTACCGGCCGCAGGAAAGTCCGTTCTTCCACCAGGATGAACTTGTTCTCTTCGGCGAAATTGAAATTCGCCATGGCTTCCTTGTCGGCGCGCAGTCGCGCCCGATAGCTTTCATATTCCGCGAGGCTTGGAAACTTGAGCAGGGCGAAGGCGATATTGTTGGTGCCCTCATGCGGCATCCAGTAGCCCAGGCATTCGCCGCCGCATTTCGGAATGATGGTAAGCCAGCGCCTGGCATATTCCTCGAACATCGCGCGCTTGAATGGATCGAGCTGGTAGCGGATGAAAACGGTGATCACCGGAAGCCTCCTATGCTATTGCCGTCATTGCGAGCGCCAGCGAAGCAATCCATAAATGCCTGCTGCGGAAGCAGTCTGGATTGCTTCGTTGCGTTGCTCCTCGCAATGACGAACCCGATTTCTCGGTTCCTACAATAGCCGCTTGACGTCATAAATGCTTCGGTTATCATCGAAGGATGAAAGTAGGTCCCGATATCGCGATGGTCGCTTCCCTGGTCGGCGATCCCGCGCGCGCCAACATGCTGACCGCGCTGATGACCGGCCGCGCGCTGACCGCGAGCGAGCTCGCGCAGGAGGCCGGCATCACGCCGCAGACCGCGAGTTCGCATTTGTCGAAGCTCGAGATCGGCGGCCTGATCGAGCTGGAAAAGCAGGGCCGCCACCGTTACTACCGCCTCACCGATCCCGATGTCGCCGGCGTTCTTGAAGGGCTTGCGGGACTGGCCGCCCGCGCCGGCCATATGCGCGTGCGCACCGGGCCCAAAGATCCGGCGCTGCGTCGCGCGCGGATTTGCTACGACCACCTCGCCGGCGACCTCGGCGTGCAGATGCTCGACAGCATGAGGCAGCAAAAACTGGTCCGGCAGAAAAAGCAGGAGATCGAGCTGACGGCCGAGGGCGAACGATTCCTGGCGCAAAACCTTCAGATATCGTCCGACATGCTGGCCCATCCCCGCCGCCCGGTGTGCAAGGCCTGCCTCGACTGGAGCGAGCGGCGCCATCACCTTGCCGGCACGCTGGGCGCCGCCATGATGTCGCGCTTCGGCGAATTGAAATGGGCCGTGCGCGATTCCGCGCCCGGCAGCCGCATCGTCAATTTCAGCCGCAATGGCGAAAAGCGGTTTTTGGCGTTGTTTGGAGCGACGGATGCTGAACACAACACTGTCGTTCAATTTCGTCATGCCCGGCCATAGCAGCTATTGCTCGACCTTTTCGGCAAGTGAGAGCCGCGAAAGTGAACTGGGAAAGCAAGAGGCGGGGATCTTGCAATCCCCGCCTTTCGAAAAATTACCAACCGTTGCGGAAGCACTGCCGGCCATACGGACCCGTGTGCCAGCCGGGCGGACAGTTGAACATCGGGCGACAGCCGCCATAGGGCCCGCGGTGCCAGCCGGGCCCGCAACCGCCGGCGACGCGGATCACGTCACCGGACGCGGCCTGGGCTTGGCCGAGCGGCGTCAGCGGCATGGCCTGTGATGCCGACATCCCCACCAGGCCGAGCCCGATGGCGAATGCAGAAGCTGCCAGAATCTTCATAGGTCTTCCTCTCCTCTCCAAGTGAGCCGCGACGCGGCGGGACTACAACAAAATTTGACGGCCGGTCTTACCATCGGCGCCAGTGGCGGGTGGTGGTGGCGCCAGCCCCAATGGCGGTGATGCCAACCCCAATGACGACGGTGCCAGCCCCAATGGCGGTGGTGCCCGTGATGTCCCCACCCGTGATGTCCCCACCGCACTTCTTGCGGTGTGATCCGATCGGCTTCGTCGCGCGTGGTCACCGCGGGATGGGCATCTTCATTGCCGGGAAGCGGGCCGCTGTTGGGAAGGGGTTGCGGCAAGAGCGGCGCGGCCTGCGCGCTTGCAGCCAAGGTGACGGCGCCCGCGGCTAATCCAAAGGCAAGTTTCAAAAAATTCCGGCGTTCCATGGCGTCTTCCTCTTCGAATCCGGACGAGTGATGCGAAGAGAGTTTTGCTGCGTCGAGATGAATGGTGGCTGAATTGCGCGTTCAGATTCGCACTCTGAGGCGCGAGCGCTTGCGAGCCTCGAAGGATGACGGGGCGAAACGATAGCCCGAGCCCTACACCCACCCTCCCCGCGCCATGATGGCGGCGCAGAGCAGGATGATGACGATGGCCAAGAGCTCGCCGTGAATCACCGCGGTGACAAGCTTTCGCTTTTTCGCGCTGATCGCTGGCACCTGGCCTGCCTCCAACTCGGCGCCCCAGGATAAAAATTCCAGCGTCGGGATGATCGACACCAGCGCCATGACGACGAACAGCGAGAATTTTGTGAGGAAGGCGTAGCTGTGCCAATAATAGTCCGGCCCCTTCTCGAACAAGAACACGCGGAGCAATCCGACCAACAGCAGCGCGCCGGCGGCGATGCCGAGCACGAGGTCGGTGACCTGAAGCCTGCGCGCCGAAGACAGCGTCAACTCAGAGCGGATCAGCGCGAACTCGATCGCGACCGCCGACACCAGCGTGAAGGCGCAGAGATGGTGAAGGAAGGCAAAGAGGGTGGACATGGGGGAGCCTGCGACTGTAGGGCGGGTTAGTTAGTTAGGCGGCAGCCGTAACCCGCCTATGGATAGTAACCGAAGATGGCGGATTACGCGCACGCTAATCCGCCCTACATGCACCTTTGATCAATTTTGCCTACAACGGCAAATTGTCGTGCTTCTTCGCGGGCATCTCGACATGCTTGTCCTTAAGCATCGCGAGTGCCCGCGCGATGCGCTTGCGCGTCGAGTGCGGCATGATGACGTCGTCGATATAGCCGCGCTCGGCGGCGATGAAGGGCGACAGGAAGCGATCCTCGTATTCCTTGGTGCGCGCGGCGATCTTGTCGGCATCGCCGATGTCGCCGCGAAAGATGATCTCGACCGCGCCCTTGGCGCCCATCACCGCGATCTGCGCGGTCGGCCAGGCGTAATTCATGTCGGCGCCGATCTCCTTTGACGCCATCACGTCGAACGCGCCGCCATAGGCTTTTCGCGTGATCACGGTGACCAGCGGCACCGTACATTGCGAAAAGGCGAACAACAGTTTTGCGCCGTGCTTGATCAGCCCGCCATATTCCTGGGCGGTGCCCGGCAAAAAGCCCGGCACGTCGACGAAGGTTACGATCGGGATGTTGAAGGCATCGCAAAACCGCACGAAGCGCGCGGCTTTCCGCGAGGCGTCGCTGTCGAGCACGCCGGCCAAGACCATCGGCTGGTTGGCGACGAAGCCGACCGTGCGCCCGGCGATCCGCCCAAACCCGGTGACGATGTTTTTCGCAAACGCTTCCGAGATTTCGAAGAAATCGCCCTCGTCCACGACCTTCAGGATCAATTCCTTCATGTCGTAGGGCTTGTTCGGATGATCGGGGATCAGCGTGTCGAGCGACATGTCGAGCCTGCCGATATCGTCAAAGCTCGGCCACTCCGGCACACCATCTGCGTTGTTACTGGGCAGAAAGTCGATCAGCCGGCGCATCTGCAACAGCGCCTCGACGTCGTTCTCGAACGCGCCGTCCGCGATCGAGGAGCGCGTCGCATGCACGGATGCGCCGCCGAGCTCTTCCGCCGTGACGACCTCGTTGGTGACGGTCTTCACCACCTCGGGGCCGGTCACGAACATGTAGCTCGTGTTCTTCACCATGAAGATGAAGTCGGTCATCGCCGGCGAATAGACGTCGCCGCCGGCGCAGGGGCCCATGATGACTGAAATTTGCGGGATCACGCCCGACGCAATAACGTTGCGGCGGAACACATAGGAGTAGCCCGCGAGCGCTGCGACACCTTCCTGGATGCGGGCGCCACCGGCGTCGTAGAGGCCGATGATCGGCGCCCTCGCCTTCATCGCCATGTCCTGGATTTTTACGATTTTTTGCGCGTGGGTCTCGGAGAGCGAGCCGCCGAACACGGTAAAATCCTTGGCGAACACAAAGGTCCTGCGGCCGTTGACGGTGCCCCAGCCGGTGACGACGCCGTCGCCCGGCACTTTGGTCTTGTCCATGCCGAATTCGGTCGAGCGGTGCTCGACGAACATGTCGAATTCCTCGAACGAACCCTTGTCGAGCAGAAGCTCGATGCGCTCGCGCGCGGTCAATTTGCCGCGGGCATGTTGCGCCTCGATGCGCTTTTCGCCGCCGCCGAGCTTGGCCCCCGCGCGCCGTTCCTCAAGGGTGTCCAGAATGTCCTTCATCTGCTCCCGCGCCCCGCTATTTTGCGTCCAATTTCAAGGGGTTCTAACACGGCATTTTCCGAACCGGAAACCTGGCTTCCCAGCCCGCGCACCACCAGATTGGCCGTACACGGAATTCAAGGATTCGCAGGGAGTTTTACCGATGAGCAAGACGACCACCGCCACGGGCGCTGTGACCGGCGGGGTGAAAATCCTGCTCCGGCTGGAGGGACTGACGCTGTTTGCCGGGATGACACTGCTTTACGCGGTCTGGGGCGGATCGTGGTGGGTCTACGCGATCGTGTTCCTGGCGCCCGATCTGAGCTTTGCCGCCTATCTTGCCGACCCCAAGACCGGCGCCATCGTCTACAACGCCGCCCACAGCTACATGGCGCCGGTGGCGCTGATGACGGCGGGATTCGCGCTCGCCTCCCCGCTGTGGCTTTCCGTCGCGATGATCTGGATGGCGCATATCGGCATCGATCGCGCGCTCGGCTATGGCTTGAAATACTCGGCCGGATTCGGCTTCACCCATCTCGGCCGGATCGGGCGAACGGCGGCCACGGACTGAATCACGGGGATGCACAAATTGAAGCCATCACAATGGCTTGACCATGACTTATAACGGCCACAGCTATTGTGTCGTTTCGCGTCGTCCCAATAACACATCGGACTCGTATTCAACAAACGAATACGTTCTGATGCGAAACCGAACGCCAACCTGACCCCGATATCGATGTCCGTGACGGCCATTTCAATGCCACCCGGCGAAAATGCGGAAACCGTCGACTTCCTGCGACGGCTCGCCAGCATGATGTCCGGCGGCAAGAACGCCGAGATGTTGCTGGGCGCAGCCAGCATGATCGAAGCCTTGAGCAGCCGGGCGACGACGGCGGAGCGGCATTACAGCGAACAACAGGACGAGCACGAGAAAAGCAACGAATTGCGCCAGGCGGCGGAAACCGCCGCCGACAATTTGAACGCCGAGATCGCCTCCCTGAAAGCGCAGCTGGCCGAGGCCGCCCGGCAGGCGGAAATCGACCGGGCTTCTTTCGACGAGGAAGAACATCGCCTTTCGACGAAGGCTGAGGATGCGGAAGCCCGATTGGCGAAAGTCAACGCCGAACTCGACGAACTGCGGACGCCTTTTGCCGAGCTCAGCGACACCGTGGTCGCGGTGCCGACCGAGCAGTTGCGACTGGCGCGCGCGCAGTTTGATTTTTTGGCTGACGGATTTGCCAGGCATGGCGACGTCATATCGCAAACCATCTGCGAAATCGGCCGCTGCGCGATCGAGCAAGCCTTGGGTGGCAGCGAACCGGCTAGGGAATCGAATTAGACTTAGAGCGAGATGACTCTTCTTCGAATCGTCATCGCGCTCTATCTTCTTGTTTGAGCATGATCTTTTCGGAAAACCGGTGTCCACTTTTCCGGATCATGCTCTAGATCGCGCCGATATCGTGCAGGCAGGCCTGCGTCAAATTCATGCGTTCGGCGATATGGCGCGGCTCGCGGACATCTAGATTGAGCGCGAATATGGTCTGCGCAGCTCCCTTTTCGGCCCAGCCAACCATCCAGCCGAGCGAGGGTTTGCCGATCTCGGCGCCAAGCAGCCCAGATTTGGCGCGGATGAGGCTATCGCCGATCTTGGTCACGGGAAGGATATCGCGCACCAGCTCCTGGCTGCGCTTCGAAATCGGGAGTGCGCCGCGGCGCAGCCGGTCGACGAAATCGACCTGCTGCACCGGGTCGATGCGCAAGTCTCCGGTCAGCCAGAACTGGTCGATGCCGCCGCCGATATTGCGATTGCCGTATTCGAAGAGATCGACATATTTCTGCATCCGCTCTTGCCCGATCCGGCGGGCGATCTCCTGATAGACCGGCACCGCGGACGCGGCGATCGCGGTCCGCATGGTGTGATCCTTGTTCCAGGCCTCGAAAGAGCGCTTGACCCCGTCCCACTTGAAGACGTCCTTGTCGGGATCCTCGACGACGCCGGTCTCAAGCGCAATCAGCGAATTCGGAATCTTGAAGGTCGAGGCCGGCAGTTTTGCTTCGCCCGAGCGATCCTTGTCGCTGGCGATCACGGTATAATCATCGATGAGATAGCCGACGAAGGTGCCGGCGGTGCCGGCGTCGGCAAAATGCTTGGCGAGAGCCTCGCGGATTTCGCTCTTCTGGTAGGCGACATTGGCAAGACTGCGCGACGGCAAGAGGCTGGCGGCGGCCACGAGGCCGAGCGCATGGCGGCGATTGATCACGACGACACCTGTATGAAAACGCTAAGACGACCCTGCACTCGCAGGGCGTCGCCAACAAGACCGGCATCGTGGCAAATACTTGACGCGACGTTCCGGGGTTGCGCAGTATCCGGACGATATACTCCGGGACGGCTGGCAGAGACTCCATGGACCACGACAAGGCTATCGAGATCGTGATGAAATATATGGCGGCCTGGAACGAGGCCGATGTGGCGCGCCGCAACGCTCTGCTCGAGCAATGCTGGGCCGCTGGCGGGATTTATGTTGATCCGGGTGTCGAGCTGGCCGGCCGAGAGGCATTGGCGCAGCATATCGCAAAGATGCAGGCCGGCCGCTTGGGTGCGCGGCTCGAATTCATGAGCGGCGTCGACGTCCATCACCGTGTCCTGCGCTTCCTCTGGAGGCTGGTTCGGGCTGACGGGACTTTTGGCGATACATCGATCGATTTCGGCGAAATTGGCCCCGACGGAAGATTGATCAAGATGGTCGGATTCTTCGGCGCCGCCGCGCCGATGCGCCAATAAAGCTATGACGACTGGCGCGCCGGCCGCGACAGGCGCAGCACGAAGATCAGGACTTCGGCGACCGCCTTGTAAAGCTCGGTCGGAATCTCGTCGCCGATTTCGACATTGGAAAGCGCGCCGGCCAGTACCTCGTTTTCCTCGATCGGGATGTCATTGGCCTTGGCGACCTCGATGATCTTCGCACCGATCGTCCCCTTGCCCTTGGCGATGACCCGTGGCGCGCCCTTGCGGTCGTAGTGCAGCGCGACCGCGAGCTGGCTTTTGGTTTTCCCACTCATGTCGCGCGATCCAGGAAATGGCCGGCCCGTGCCGGCGCGACTTGCGGCGGCGTGCCGGCCCGGATCACGATGTCGCCGGGTTGAAGCTTGGCCTGGCTCAGCG
>Ga0210401_10001606_pt1 | contig 25853 bp, 22 predicted proteins | sample IncBWH32MmetaG_FD_150866 | JGI IMG/M metagenome (GOLD analysis project Ga0210401, IMG submission 150866) | Forest soil microbial communities from Barre Woods Harvard Forest LTER site, Petersham, Massachusetts, United States - Inc-BW-H-32-M | ecosystem: Environmental > Terrestrial > Soil >...
GTGTTTGGTTCGGTAAATCTACGGTTGTCCATAATGCAATAGAATAAAAAAAAGGGTAAAAAACAATACAGCCCCAACCCAACTTAAAACCAACCCGTTCGGCAAATAAATCATAAGTATATAAATGCACTTCTTCAAAAGTTAAATAATCAATCAGAAAAAATGTAAGCAAAGCTGTTGAAAGAAAAATTCCAGTAGAGGCTTCATCTTTATAAACCATGTAATGATGCGCGGCAAAACTCAAAATATTTAACTCCAACAAAACAGCACCCACTAAATATAACCACATTTTAGCATCTATCCTCCCGCCCCACAGCTGAGGGTTCTCTAATCTGCCTAAAAAAATATCTGCCACAAGAGATTCTTTAACGGGAGGATATGGCAGTACAATTAACAAAGTAAATATAATGCCTAAACAAAATGCGCCTGCCAAAGTGTACCACCTATATAAATAAAGCCAGTTCCACGGTATAATTCTAAAATAACCTAGTAAAAACCAAACTAAAACAACAATAAACAAGACCAAAATACCGTTAAGTCGGTATTTTAATTTTTCGGTCGAGTTAGTTTTTGTTACATAACCATTAACCCAACGCCCGGGGAGTGAAGCATTTAATATAAAAATGAAAAAGTAAATTATTAGTGGCGAAAAGAAACCGATGAATTTTTCCATATCAATTAGAGAATGACAATGCTAATGCCATGAAGAGGCTAAATTAAGTTAAAAATCTAATTCATGTAGCTATTTGAAAGAGTATGTTTTAAATTTGTAGCAAGATAAAAGTGAACCTTGTTTTTAAAATTCTACATATTTTTTATATTCTATATTCCCATCATTGGATATAGTCAAACACTTAAAGTGAATGTAACTGGTATTAGAAACCCATCGGGTTCTATTGTGTTGGCTTTTTATAATACAAATGAAAGTTTTGAAAAAGAAAAAGCTTTGTTTATTAAAAAAACCAGCAAAAGCGGAATGGTAAATGGTACAATTAGTATTACTTATAGCGATTTGAAAAGCGGCACGTATGGAATTGCCATTTTAGACGACGAAAACAATAATGATAAAATGGATTATGGTTGGTTTTTACCCAAGGAAGGTTTCGGTTTTTCAAATTATTACCACACCGGGTTAACCAAGCCCACTTTTGATAAATTTGATTTTGTATTAAACGGCGATACTAAAACTGTAGAAATTAAAGTACGATACTTATAACAACAAACAATTTTAGCTACTTTTACCAAAATTACTGATTATACTTAGTAAACTATGTTAAGAGTGTTTGTATGTACTTCTCAGATTAATGCTCTCTACATGATTTTATATGCCCGAAAAACCTTTAAGGAAGGGTATAAAGATGTTTTAATATTAGATGCTGTTCCTAAAAAAAAGGCGCTTATTAAGGTGCTGATAAACACAAAAAAAATCTACAATTGGGCATCTATAATCGATTTGTCTATACCGGTTGCCGATGAAGATGAAGTAGCCCCTGGGTTAAGAAAAAAAATTACACGCAAGATAAAAACTAATTCACTTGTTAAGCCCTTCTACAATGTTTTATTAAAAAGGCATCTAAAAAGAAAACAACAGGCAGAAGAAGCTGTTTTGTATGAAAAACTAAAAACACTGGGCGAAGTAAATGAAATTAATTTACTGACTCAAACGGGCGTTAATGATGCTTTATTAAATCTCTACCCAAAAGCTCAGATTAATTATTTTGAGCATGGACTTGGAGATTATTTTTTTATTCAAAAAATAAAATCACATACTTTTAATTTTTATTGCGTGTTTGCTGATACATTTAAAGCCTATTTGAAAAGCAAAAATCAAGGTAATAATTATGTACACGCTTTTTTAAACAAGCGGAGTTTTCCTACCATTGCAAAAGAAGTAATTGAAGCAGATGATGAAAAAGAAAAAATAATTTCTTCTATTAAGATAGAAGGAAAAAAAGTTATTTTATTTTTGGATTCTATGGAGATTTATCATGTACCGGATACATATTGGACAGATTATCTTGATTTATGTATCTCTAAAGTTGAAAATCCAAAGGAATATATTTTCATTTTAAAACCGCATCATAATCAAACCAGTAGAACTATACAGATTTCAAAAAATTACATGTTAAATCATCACAAACTAAAAACCGTGGTTGTTGAAAATAGTTTGCCTGTTAATTTTAGCATAGAAGTTTTAAATGTGTTATGGAATGATTCTACCGATTATGTTTTCAGTATATTTTCTTCAGGTTTATTTTATGTTTCAAAACTGTATAGTAATCCGAAAATAAAATATTATTATGCTTACAATTTTTTTGGAAATTATATTAAAAATGCTCCCATTCAATTTATTGATACTTACAAAGGCATAAGCGATCTTATACAATATGTTTTTTCTGAAAATTGTACTGATATTTCTCCAAAACAAAAAACAAACTAGTCGTTGAAAATATTTATACAAAATAATCCGCTTTATTATAATTGTATAAAATATACACTTGGCATTTTTGCTCACAATAAGAAAATTAATGTTGAATTTGTAAATAACGCATCTGCCGCAGATTTAAAAATAGATGAAACTCAAAACTCTGACCTACCCATTGCCATTAGTTTTTATAAGGGGCTGAAAGAAAATAAATTTCAACACTCAAATTATTTTGAAAAGGAATGTTTAATAACAACTAATTCTCAACCGGACTTATTTGCCACATGCTTTTATATGCTTAATTCTTTACAAGAATATAATACAACAGATTATGATGAAGTTGGTAGGTTTGTTTTTGAAAAAAGCTACCAGTATAAATTTGAAAATATAAAAGAAAACCTGGTACAAAAGCACTTTGATAAACTAGCCCAACACCCAAAGTTTTTGCGAACTGAAACCAAAAATGAAAAATCAAGCGTTTTTATTTCGCACGATATTGATAATGTAAATTTAGCCTGGATTGAAGATGGTTTTGCAGCTTTAAAAGCAGGTCAAATTCATCATTTATTTAGGTTACTTTTTAATGCCGCCATACAAAAACCCGATTGGTTTAATATGGATAAAATAATGGCAATACATGATGAGTATAGTTTAAAATCGACTTTTTTTTGGGTAGCAAACAAAGGAAAATCTGCAAACGGATTGTATAATGCTGATTATGATGTGCGCAGTAAAAAAGTGCAACAAACCATCTCTTCCGTTCAGCAAAAAGGTTTCGAAAACGGAATTCATAAAAGTGTTAGTGATGAAAGTTTTAAACAAGAAGCTTATAAATTAGGGTTTAAACCAATTGCTAATCGTTATCATTATTTAAAATTTAGTTTACCCCAAGCATATAACGAGCTTGAGTTAGCTCACATTAAACTAGATGCTTCACTAGGGTTTGCAAAAAGTTACGGCTTTAGAAATAGTTATGGGCAGGCATTTCAACCTTTTAATTTTGAAAATCAAACAGCTTACAACTTTGTTGAGATTCCCTTAAACATTATGGATCGCACCTTTCATTACACGCATACTCCAATCAAAAACATATCTAATGAAGTGATTAATTTTTTTGAAGCCAATAAATTTAACTGTACACTATCGCTTTTATGGCATAACAATTTTTTTAATAGCATAAAGTACAAAGGATATCTGCAAGAGTACAAAAAAATAATTGCCTATCTTTACGAGAACGATTTTAAGTCGCTTACTCAGCAAGAAATAATTAGTAAGTATTTAATTTTTGGAGATTAGTTTATTGTTTTATGAAATGTATTTGTTGTAATTCCTCTGAAGTTATCCCGCGTAAAAATTTACGTGGATATAAAATGCTTACTTGTACCAACTGTTCTTTTGAGTTTGTTTACCCACTTCCGTCAACCCAGGAAATAGAAGCCTTTTATAATAAAACCAGAGTTGTTAGTGATTTAAAACAAATAATTAAACAAAACATTACAGATTTTGACAAAGGTGGGCAAGCTCCAAAAAGAGATTGGTTTAATAAAGTGTTTAACACAGCAAAAAAGTATACTAAAAAAGAAAAGCTAAATATTTTAGAAATTGGTTCAGGTTATGGCTACTTTATTCATTATGCAACAAAACAAGGACATAAAGCCATTGGAACAGAAGTAACTGCCGATTTTACAAAAATAGGAAATGCAGCCATTGAAGGAGACATTTTTTATATTCATGATGGAAACTACGATAAAGTTGTAGAAAATAATTGGGCAGATTTGGTATATCTAGAACACGTGCTTGAGCATGTTTTAGAACCTGATCAAATAATAGCACAAATAAAAAATAAAATATCCGCAAATGGGATTTTACATATATCTGTCCCTAACAGTAAATCTTTTTTAGCAAAAGTAATGGGCTCAAAGTGGCCATGGGCTTGCCCACCCGATCATTTATATTACTACAACAAAAAAGCATTAATTGCTTTTTTAGAAAGAAATGGTTTCGAAATATTAGAGTCCTTTTCCGGTGATTATTATTTTAGAAGCATTTATCAGATGTATTCTTTAATTCCCTACACAAATATTTTAAGAAAACTTATAAAGCAAAAACCCAAAAGCTATCCCTATAGATATCCTCGTAATTTGGGAGATATTTTAAACTTATTGCCTTATTGGTTTTTACTTCCATTTTTAATCCTTATGGGGTCAAACTCCAGAAATGAGCTGACAGTTATAGCTCGTTTAAAACCGAGCATTAAATGAAAATTTTAATTTTAGATGGGGGAAATGCCAATACGCTTGCTATTACAAGACATTTAGGTGAGCATAAAGATTTGGAGCTTCATGTAGTTGGCTACAATAAGCTTGCGCAAGCTTGCTATTCTAAATATGCTTCTAAAAAAATTTTATTTCCTTCGCCAAAAAAAAATAAAGAATTTTATGAAGCTTTAATTTGTCAATTACAAAAAGAAAAATATGATTTATTAATGCCCGTTGGTTTTCTTTCTTTCGAAATTTGTATGCATAACAAAGAAGAAATTAGAAAATATACAAACGTAATTTTAACTAACGACGAAAGTTTTTCACTAGCCTCTAACAAACTTACAACCTATCGTTTTGCACAAGAAAATGGAATAACGTGTCCCAAAACATACTTCTTAAAATCGAAAGAGGAAATTAAAACCATAGAAGTCCCCTTTCCTATTGTTATAAAAGCCCCTTTTGAAATGGGGAAGAATGTAGTAGAATATGCTCACTCTCAAAGTGAGATGGTTGAAAAATTCAACAAACTTTGTAATCAATATAATTTTCAGGAGCCAAACTTGCCGGTCGTTCAACAATTTATTACCGGAGATGGTTATGGTTTTTTTGCTTATTACGAAAAAGGAAAGTGCATAAAAAAATTTATGCATAAACGCATTCGCGAGTATCCGGTTAGCGGAGGTGCCAGCGTATGTGCCGAATCTTTTTATGATGAAAAACTAGAAGAAAACGGTAAAAAAATACTCGACCTTATAAAATGGAATGGGGTTGCCATGGTAGAGTTTAAAAAACATAGTGATGGAGAATACAAATTGATGGAAATCAACCCAAAATTTTGGGGCTCGCTTGAGTTGGCATTAGCAGCAGGTGTAGATTTTCCCTATTGTTTAATACAGCAGCAACGAGGTGAGAAAATTACCGAAAATGAAAAGTACGAAAAAGTACGTTTTCAATGGTTGCTGAACGGCGAGTTGTTCCATTTTTTTGAAAGACCTTCTTCATTTTTTAAAATAATTGCTGATTTATTTCGTTCAAAAAAAGATTTTAGGTTTAGCGACCCGCTGCCAAACTGCATTCAATTTCTTTTAATATTTTTACATATCTATAAAAGATTGACCGGAAAATGATTATAGACTTTCATACACATTCACATCATAGTTACGATTGTATGATGAAACCTGAAAAAATTTTAAGGCTTGCAAAAGAGCGTGGGCTGGATGCTATTGTTATAAACGACCATGATACAATTGCCGGTGGGTTAGAATGTAAAAGAATAAATAAAATAAGCGGGCTTGAGGTTATTGTAGGTGCCGAAATAAAAACTTCTATAGGTGATGTAACCGGTATTTTTTTAAAAGAAGAAATTCAAGCAAAAAATTATAGCGATGTAATTGCTGAAATTAAAAGACAAGGTGGAATTACTATTTTAAACCACCCTTACGTTGCGCATAATTTAAGCGATATAAATTTTGAAGGAATTGATTTAATTGAGGGGTATAATGGGCGCGTTAACCCTAAAAAGAATGAATTAGCTGTACAATTGGCAAAGCAACACAATAAACCAATTGTTGCAGGAAGTGATGCACACACCTATAACGAAGTAGCCAGATGTAGAACGCACTACACTGATTTTACTAATTTATTACTTCCTTTAAAAACAGAATACGTGCAATGTTCTGTTATAGCTCCTTTAAAAAGTCAGTTTGTAAAATCGATAAAAGAAAAAAACTTTGCGTTAATGATGAGTGTTTTATTAGCAGCACCCGGAAGAATTATAAAAGGAAGAAGTAATTAATTCAGTTTCACTCTTGGTTTTATTGTTTGTTTACAAAAATTAATAAATACTATTTATGCTTTTATAGCCCAACGTAACTTAGCAGAACGGGCACGAGGGTTTGAATTACATTCCTCTGCTGATGGGCGAATTGGATCAGGGGCAACTTCACTATATATACCCTCACGAAATAAATGTTGAAATGATTTTTTTACCCGTCGGTCTTCCCCTGAATGAAATGAAAGTATAGCCACTCGTCCACCGGATACAAGAGCAAAAGGAAGTTTGTCCAAAAAATTATCTAATGATCCAAATTCATCATTTACTTCAATTCGCAATGCCTGAAAGCATCGCTGGCAAGATTTTTTTACATCATCTTTACGGTTATTTAATGGAAGAAACTCTAAGGTTTCCTTAATAATCTCTTGCAATTGTGTTGTTGTTGCTATAGTCCCTCCCTTTTTTATTCTCAATAAAATTGCTTTAGCAATAAGTTCAGCATGTGGTTCATCCGCATTTTCAGTAAATAGCCCTTCTAATTTGTGTAGAGAAATTGTTTTTAAAAGAGTTGCCACAGATTTTCCGCTTTTAGGATTAAGCCTTAAATCTAAAGGGCCTTCTATCTTAAACGAGAACCCCCTTTCAGGATTATCAATTTGCATAGAAGAAACACCTAGATCGGCTAACACAAAGTTTAGTAATCCTGTTTCAGCTACAATTTGATCTATATCAGAAAAATTCCTTTTCTTAATTATCAAAACTTCGGCGCCAAAACCTAAAGAGGCAATACGATCTCTGGTTCGAGGCAATTCAAAAGGGTCAACATCAATAGCATATAAACGTCCACCTGGCGCCAAATATTTAAGCATCTCTAAACTATGCCCACCATAACCTAATGTAGCATCAAGCCCAATTTGCCCGGGAACTATTTTTAAAAATTCCATTATTTCACTAACACAAATAGAACGATGCATGCCGGCAGGGGTTCGCCCTTGTTGTATAACTTTTGCAATATCTTCTGTATAATGTTCAGGTTGCAGTTCTTTATATTTTTCTCCGAAAGACTTTGGGTGTGTGCCCTTATATCTTATCCTGCGTGGTCGTTTTGGCTCTTCCTGATTATCCATTTTGTAAACTTAGTCATAAAGATTTCATTTACATAACAGCTCCTTTTGGTTTAAAAAGTACTGAATAAGTTAAACTAAAACCTACACAACGTATAGCTGTTATAATTAAAAAATCTTTTGCTACTCTTTTCCATTTTTTACCTTTAGTTTGTGTTTTTTCTGTGCAGGTTTGATTTACATAATAAGCAAGTGTAAATCCATCTATGGCACGTTTGGTAGTGCGCAGCATATGATAAGCATCTGTTGTACATACAAATATATCTGCACTACCCATAAACTTTGGGCCTAAAGAGGGGTTGTTGTTTTTATATTTATTTGTCCAGCTTATTGAGGGGTTCCAAAATTGGTCATTCACCTTAGAAAAACGTTTTTTAAACCCATTATCATAATGGTAGCTTATACTTTCTATAGTTCCATCAAGCATGCCTGATACAAATGAAGATGAACCAATTACTAAATAGTCTTTAAACTTTTTTTGGGCTGATACAGAATAATGTACCAAAAAAAGAAAAATGCCGAAAAATAAAACCGTTTTTTTATATAATGCTTTGCCCAATGTGGTAGTTTTCATGATATTTGTTTTTAATTGTTATTAAGCTAACCTTCAAAACAAAATTACGCCGACAATCCCTCATGTTAAATAGTAGGAAAAATGATAGTTATGTCGTACTCGCAAATTAAGATATTGTCATAGAAAATATGACAAAAATGGCTTAGGATTATGGCACTATAATAAAAAAGCCCGCTAATAGCAGGCTCTACAATTTTGGTTCGATAATAGGATTAATTATTACTTAATTAAATCGGTTAGTATAAGGAAAATAAAGAATATGAACAGAACCATCGTAACCCAAAAAGAAATAATATGGATTTGTCTTACTTCTGTAATTTTTGGGATTAAATTTCTATAATCAGCTATTGTTTTTTTGTTTTCTGCAATATGTGTTTGATTTGTTGACATGTCATTTAAATTAAAGTGTTAAACAATAAATTAGTTAATTATTTTACGATATACTTTTTCTCCGACTGTTGAAGTCGCCGATATAATCAGTAATTGATTTTTGTTATTACTAGTGTTAATGTAAATTTTTTCATTTGTAACTTCTTTAACTTCTATATCAGCATTAATTTTCCCGCCAAGCAAATCAGATACAGAAATAACAGCATTAACTTTTGCACTGTAGTTAAACTTTACATAATAATCGTTCGCATCTCTATCAATTATAATATTATTAGTTACTTTTGTTATTGTTTTGATAGATGTTGCTACATCAGCATCCACAATAGTTATTTCTTTAAAATAAACAGATGTATCAGCGCAAACCGAACCAAAAGCGGTAAGTGTTACAGTATATGTGCCGGGCGAAGCATAATAATATGTTGCGTTTGTATCATTTATTCCACCACCATCGCCAAAATCCCACCAAAAACCACCTGCGTTTGTGCTTTTATTTGTAAAACGTGCCCCTTCTGTGTCACTTATAGAAATTGTATCTGCCGACACAGTATATGAAGCAATTGGAGATAAAGTACTTTTTAAATAAAATGTAAGAGTTCCGTTACTGCAAGTTCCGTTTGTATTTATATCTACACTATACGCACCTTTATTTAAACCAAATAATGTATCTGAAGTTGTTTTTAATAAGGATGTTTTTATAAGATTGTTTGAAGAATCTTTCCAGTAATAATTCCATGGAGCAGTGCCGGTAACTCCACTAGCAATTATATATCCATTGCCTGATGCAGAACATGTTGGGTTTAAAGAGTTGCCAGAAACAGAAAGTAAAGAAATAGAAATATTTAACACAAAACGAGCTACACTTTCTGTATCAGATATATTACAGGTGTAAGAACCAAGTCTTAAATCATAATCGCTATTTGTAAGGTTGTCATGTAACATAATACAAGCACCACTTGGTAAATTCTGAATATCATTTGCATAAATTTGATAAGAACCGCTTGTACCAGTAACCACTTTTATTGGAATGCTTATATTTTGAGTTAAAAGCGGCAAACATTTTACCTGAAAATCTATACTATCAAATCTGGTAATAATATTAAGATACCCAGGAGAAACACCTAATGAGGGAGCATCATATTGGTCGTTATAATTAAATGTACCACTTGAGTCAAAATATACTACTGTTTCGTTTTGCATCGATTGACCCTCAGCTTCTAATCTAAGTAGCATAGGAGGTGTTGATGCTTTCAAGTTGCCTAAGCCAAACTGCATAAAACAAACTAGTCCTAAAAATATTTTGTTTAAAGTTTTCATGATATGAAATATTAAGTTGATTAATTTTTTAAATCGATTGAAATCCCTGTTTTTAAATACAATCCCAAATTATGATCAGCGTAATACAAATGCTGAGGGGAATTGAAAGAAGTATAACCACCCGCACCTATACTATTTACCCATTTTACATTCTTAAATAGTTTAATTCTTAATCCAAATCCGGTATAACCTTCTGTAGATTTAAAATGTAGTTGAGACACACTTCCTGAATACTCAGGATTTGCTATGCTTTCATTTTGTAAAGCCTGTTTACCCAGTAAGGCATTGCTTTGATAAATACCGGTAGCAAAACAAAATAACTCTAAACCTTTTGAATCTGCTTCGTCTTCGGCAAGAAAAGTATATTCATAATTAAGCTGAACACCGGATACGTTTGCTTTTTGTTTTTGCACAATAGGAGCTACAAAATAAGTACTTCTGTTTTTTTTGTAATAAACAGAAGGCAAGAATTGAACACCGTACCCATCGGCATTAAACATACTTGAAGCAGCTAATCCAAAATTACCTTTTTGTATAGAAGATACTTGTTGACAAGTACCATACTGTGCCATTAACACTAAACCTAGCAATACTGACATTGCTTTTTTTGTGATGAACTTATTTACTGTTCTGTTAGTTAAGCTCTTCTTGTTTAAATTTTTCATTTTATTTTATTTTTAGTTGTTACTTGTTTTGTATATAGCAAAATTAGGTTAGAGGCTGCTCGTACTAAATAGTTAGGAAGATGATAATCTTGTCATAAACCCGCATAAGATGCTGTCATACAAACGATGACAAGAAAAAGCAGCAACTAATCAAAGAAAGATATAGGATGGAGTCCACGAAATGTATTGCCGAAAAAAGAAAATTAAAAGAAAAGGGGCGAGTAATTAATTTATTTTGTTAGCTCTTGCAATTGTTTAATTGCCATATCCAACTCATTAGTTTTATTATAATAACCGCTGGCACCTAATTTTTTACATATATTAAAAGAATAGTTTGTTGGGTAATCTGTTAAAACAATTATAGCCATATTAGGATATAGTTGTTTTATTTGTTTTAATATATCTGTACCGCTCATATCAGGCAATTGTATGTCAAGTAAAATAGCATTCGGTGGGTTATTAGTTAATTTTTGCAATGCTTCCTTTCCATTTGCAGCATGATCTACCTTAAAAATATTTATTACTTCGCTTAAAGCATTAAAAATTCTGTTCGCACTTATCATAGAGTTGTCTATAATAAACACATATTTATTTTGATTATTATTGGTGTTCATAATTTCGAATTTTGCTGTGTAATTATTAGTGAAACCAGCTCCGGAATCATTGTAAAGTCCTTTGATTTGTCTAGAAAATAATCACTCCCTTTTTCCGTAAATATTCTTTTATACAAATTATTTGCGGAATTTGAAAAAACAATAACTTTTACATATGGTTTTATTTTTTTTAGATACACAAGTATCTCCATTCCTGTTCCGTCAGGAAGATTAATATCTAAAAAAACAACATCCGGGTTAAGTTTAGTTACCATATCTAAACCTTCTCTTACACTTTTCGCCTGCCCAAGCACACGAACTAATTCGTTTTCAGAAATAAGTTCATACACTTTTCTTGCAATTGTTATGCAATCATCTATAATGAGTACATTGAGTTGTTCTTTATTATTCACCTTTTTGTTATGGATAGTTAAGCTAATCATGTAGCAAAGTTATATTTACTACATCCGCTAATAAATAGTTACAAAAAGGATTATTGTGTCATACAAACAATGACCAACAAAAAAGAAGAAGAATTAAACTAACTGGTTGTTAATGGCATAATGCGTAAGTTCAGCATTATTTTTTAAATTCATTTTTTCAAGCAAACGACTACGATATGTACTAATAGTAGCTACGCTTAATGATAATTCATCTGCAATTTCGGAAACCGTTTTACCTGATGCAATAAGTTTTAACACCTGTAATTCTCTGTCAGAAATCAGTTCATGTTGCTCTTTATTCATATCATCATCAAACCTGGAGGCAAGTTTTTCGGCTACCTCAGCAGATATATATTTTTTACCATTAAGAATGGTTCTAACCGCGTTTATAAAATCTGCACGAGGGCAGTCTTTCGAAATATACCCATTTCCACCCGCTTTAAGCACTCTTAAAGCATATTGATTTTCAGGATGGATACTTAAAATAAGTACGGGTATTTTAATTGATTCAGCTCGCAATTGTTTTAAAACATCCAAACCCGTCTTATCAGGCATAGACATATCCATAATAATCAAGTTCCAGGTTTTGGTTCTACCCATTTTTTCAGCCTGAGTACCGTTAGATACTTCTTGAACTTGAGCAGCGGAAAACTCTTCTGCAATTATTCTGGCAAGCCCCCCTCTTACTAATTCATGATCATCAGCTATTAGTATATTCATTTTTTAATGGTAATATTAGTTTTGTACTAGTTCCTCTATTCTTTTCACCTGTTATAATCAACTTTCCTCCTAATAAAGCAGCCCTTTCTCTCATTCCAATAATTCCCAGTGTTTTTCCATTACCTATATTTTCAGTATTAATTCCTTTCCCGTCATCAGCAATCTCTAAAAATAATTCGGTCTCATTTTCGCTAACCGAAACAGTAACCGACTTTGCTGCCGCATGCCTACTAACATTAGTAAGAGTTTCCTGTAAAATTCGATAGGCATTAATGCCAAAATGATTTTCAAATTTTCTTTCTTTTACATTCGAGAAAAATTGACATGGGATTCCCATTTTTTCTTCAAAATCATTACACTTCCATTCCAATGCAGCAATAAGGCCAAGGTCATCAATTATAGCCGGCCTAAGATCTGATGAAATTCTTCTTATAGTGCTAATAATGCCATCACTCATTTGCAACATCTCTTGCAGTTTTGAAGTTACTGCCTCATCCGGATTATTTTGCTTATGCCTAATCCAATCAATGTCCATTTTTAGTGCTGTAAGTTGCTGGCCAAGTTCATCATGAATTTCACGCGATATGGTAGTGCGTTCTTCTTCACGAACTTGTTGCAGATGGGTCGTAAGGTTTTTTAATTGTTCGTTTTTGTGTAAAATTTCCTCTTCATTTTTCTTTCGTTCGGTAATGTCATGCGCATAACAAGCTGTTCCTATAACTTCACTTTCTTTACAAATTGGGTAAAAAGAAATTTCAGAATAAATCTCTTCGTGATATTCAATTTCCGTAAACGTTTCTCCTGAAAAAGCTCGCTCATAAAATTGTTTGAAACGAGCTAATTGCTCTGAACTAAATTCTACCGGAAAAACACTACTGCCTTTTACAATTGATTTTCCTATCAAACTTCTAATTCTGTTATCAAAGGCTTCATTTGAAGTAATTAAATTAAAACTCCTATCAACACTCCACATTAAATCGCTGGTGTTATTTATGAGAGCAGATAGGTTTTTTTTATCAAATTCTTTTTCCTGATCGGCCAATATTTTTTCAGTTATATCTTGTATAATGCCATGTATTTTTATTGGCTTATTTTGTTTATCAAATTCAAATTTGCTTTCAAAATGAACATGCCTTATGGCGCCATTCTTACGAATAATTCGATTAAAAAACGACATGTCACGCAACTCTTTGCGCCCTTGTTCTATATTGCTTTTTACAAAAGCAATATCTTCCGGATGAATAAACGACAAGAGCATTTCTTTTGAAGGTTCTACCTCTTCGGGTAATAAACCAAGTATTCTGTATATTTCCTGAGACCAAACTTCTTTATGTGTTTCAAGATTACGTTCTAAACTCCCAATATGAGCTATTTGTTGAGCCTTGTTTAATAACAATTCACTTTGCGCCAATTTTGCCTCCGCCATTTTCCGCAATTTTTCTTTTTCTCTCTTATTAAAAGCATTTTCAATTGCTTGAGGCAATCGTTGTAAATTTTCTTTTAGCAAATAATCATCGATTCCTTTTCGCATCATTTCTACGGCATACTCTTCAGATACACTACCCGTAACAAGTAGAAATGCAATTTCATCATTTACTTCTTTATAAATTTCAAAAGCTCTCACCGAATCAAACTGCGGAAGAGAATGATCACAAAGAATAACATTCGGATTAAATTCCTTTAATCCATAAACAAATTTTTCTTTATTGTCGACGACAAAGTATTTAAAATTTAGACCCGCTTTTTTTAATACTCTTTGAACGATTTCAGCATCACTGATAGAATCTTCAACATGCAATATTCTATATTCCTTCATGGTTATTATTTAAAATTATTTAGGTGCCTGATTAACTAAAAGCCAGTATAATCCCAAATCAGAAACAGCCTTTAAAAACCCATCAAAATGCACAGGTTTTACCACATAACTATTTACTCCAAGCTGGTAGCATTCCTGAATATCAGGGTCTTCTTTAGAAGATGTAAGAACTACAATAGGGATTTTCTTTGTACGTTCATCCTCTTTTAAAACTTTTAAAACTTCGATACCATTTACTTTTGGCATTTTTAAATCAAGCAAAATTACTTTAGGTGCGTTTTCTATTTTACGATTAGCATAACTTCCGCGCGCAAAAACAAAATCAAGTGCTTCATCTCCGTCTTTTACATGATGCACCTTATTAGCCAGATTGTTTTTTCTCAAAGCTCTTATCGTTAGCTCTGCATCACTAGGGTTGTCTTCTACAAGAAGAACTTCTACTTCGATATTTTCCATGTTAGTTTATATTTATATTAAGTCAATTTATAGGTAACGAAAATTTAAAAATGGCTCCTTTATTTTTTTCTCCCTCTGCCGAAACTTTCCCTCCATGCTTTGCCATTATTCTTTGCACAATAGCAAGCCCCACACCCGTTCCCTCAAATTCCTCCATAGTATGCAGGCGTTGAAACACGCCAAATAGTTTGTTTGCATAACGCATATCAAAACCTGCCCCATTATCTTTTACAAAATATATTAATTCATTGTCTGTTTTCTCCGAGCTAATTTCAACCAAAGGAGTTTTTACTTTTGAAGAGTATTTTATGGCATTAGAAAGTAAATTAATTACTACTTGATTTATTAATCCGTAGTCGCCTTTTGCAGAATGAAGGTTTTTTATTTTTACAGTTGCTGTGTGTTTTACAGATTTATTTAACTCGTACAATGCCCCTTCAACCAACTCATTCATATTGAGATCGGTTTTTGAAAGTTCTTTCTTACCAAGTCTGGAAAAAGCCAATAGGTCATCTATTAAATTTCCCATTTTTTTTGCGTTGTACTGTACGTTTTTAAGCAATCTGTTACCTTCCTCATCTAATATTTTCCCATAATCTTCTTCTAATATACCTGCATAACCATCTATTGCACGAAGCGGCGCGCGCAAATCATGCGAAACAGAATAAGAAAAAGATTCGAGTTCTTTATTGACACCCTCTAACTGCACTACATTTTCATGAAGTTGATTATTTAATTTTATCACTTGTTCTTCAGAGTGTTTTTTTTCCGTTATATCTTCAGATATGCCAAGCAAATACAAGGGTTTACCTTTCTCATCAAGTATTGGAATTTTTTTAGTGTGCAACCACTTTTCTCCGTAAGCAGTTTTAATAAGTTCTTCCGGAATAGATGTAACATCTTTATTATTTAATGCATCACAATCTTTCGAGATAAAAAAATCTGCCTGTTCCTTCGGAAAAAAATCATAATCATTTTTACCCATTAAATCCTCGCGCGAATAACCCAGCAACTTTTCTCCGGCTTTATTAAAACGTACAAAGCGTAATTCAACTGCATCTTTAACAAACACCATATTGGGTATGTTTTCAAGAATTGTGTCTAAAAAGTGATTTACTTTTTTAATATTCTGTATCTGCAATTCTTCTGCTTCGTGTGAAGCAACAAGTTCCTCACTTAATGTATTTAATCCTATAGCAATAGCATCTAACTCATCTCCTGTATCGCTTATCGCTATTTTTTCCGAAAAATCTAGTTTAGTGTATTTTAAAAGTACATCCAGTATTGCATTTATTCTTTCTCGATTATTTTTAATGAATAACGATTTCTCGTCCAACTCGGTTCGAGCAGTTTCTATTTCTTTTGCCGATTTTTGTTTTAGCAATACAAACTCTGTAACATCTTCTACACGATGTATAATATATTCTATCTCATTTTGTTTGTTTAACACAGGCGAATTAAGTGGACTCCAATGGCGTTCTTCAAATCCACCTCCTTCAGATTGCGGCCTTTGTATATCGTACTTTTGAATGGCCATTTTATCTGCCACTTTATTTTTAAGTACATTTTTAAGTGATTTTCGCAAATTACTTGTTCCAGTGGCAGCATGGTCATCCGGGTTATCAGGAAAAACTTCAAACAAACCACGCCCCATTATATTATTTCTTTTCGTCATGGTTGCTTGCAAGTAAGCATCACTTGCCCCTAGTATTGTAAAATTTGGCGCATCGGGTTTAAGAATCAAAAAAAGCCCAGGTACTGCTTCAAAAAGCATCTGAAAATTTATAAGAGCTTGTTTTTCGTTTTTACTTTCCATTAATTTTTAGTTATTAATATGTGTGTAATTATACGCAGCTTGTTTTTTCAAGTGCGCCGCATTACCACCAACCATACTAGCCATTGCTTCAATAAATTTTGTATTGAATAATTATAATCGAAAATACTACATATTTACAAAATACTGGTAATCAATATTTTGTAAAATCTTACATATGTAAGATTTTTTGATTTTTTGTATAAAATTATAAGTCAATTATATCGACAAAGTTAAATTCGTTAAACCCATTAAGTAATTAATGAAACTAATGCCTAATACTTTTCTAAATTTTAAAACTTAGGGCACGAAATTAAAACCTTACGGGTCTTTTTGCTACGTTTTGCGTACTCATAAATTAGGGCTACTTCAAAAGAACCCCATGAATTAGCTACAGACAATCGAGAAAGTGTTACATCATAACTAAACCCCAATCGCAAATCATATTTGGCAACATCAACACCAATTAAAAAACTAATAGCATCTACGTTAGGATAACCCGGAGCATAATGTTTAAGAGGCAAACCACGATACCACAAACCTAAATTTAATGGAGCTCTAAAATAATAGGCACCAATATCCAATTGGTCAAAATTATTTTGATGCCTGTAATTAAATGTTGGCGAAAAATATTCTTTCAACTGGTTTCCTTTTTTTTCTTTTATAAAACGATAACCACCATGTAATGAGAAATCTACAGGTTCTTTATTATTACCATCTTCATTAAAAGAAGTATTTGGTGTGTTAAGGTGTTGCGCTGAAAACCCCAACCAATACTCGGTCGAGTTAAGTAAGGCTCCAACATTCAAATCCATATACCCTACATGGTTATTCATATTCATTACATAAGGGTCTAGGGTTGTGCTAGTGTTATAGTGCAGTTGGTCATTTAAAACAAGCTTACTTACATATATACTTTTATAGCCATATCCAAGCTGAATGCCGGCACGTATTTCGGCAAACTTGCTTATTTTAAAATGATATGCGTAAGAAAGCATAGCTAAGGTGGTGCTTATTGATGGTGTTCCTGAATTATCTTGAAGTAAGGTTACACCTATACCGCTGTTAGCTGATGCTATATTGTAATCATAACTTGCTGCAATTGTTTTATAGGCTGTAGATACACCAGGCCATTGGTCACGAACATCAGCCACAAAACGATGCTCATATGTTTGTCCTGTAAATGCAGGGTTTAAATACAAAGGCAGAGCATAAAACTGCGTAAAATGTGGATTCTGCGCTTTTGCATAAGCAGTTATAAAAATTAAAAATATATGTAATGCTTTTTTTATCAAGGTTTTTTATTAAATAAAATTTTTAAAACATCTTCTTCATTTAAATTTACAGATTGATTTGCTACCGGAGTTAAATCTATCTCTACTGGCTCATATCCTTTATACTCAGCCACTAATTTGTAATTACAATATGGGTTAATGGCTATAATAAAACTACCCGTATTTCCATTACTATGATATAAACCACTTACTTTATTAGTTTCTTTATCAATCACAGTTATTTTGGCAGCCGCAGGATGCTCTGATTTACCTTGTAACGCTAAACACTTTTTAACTACTAAATCATTTTCGTTAAAATGCATGTCAACAAAATAAATGTCTTCGCTTTCATATCCTACTTCGGTTGAGTTTTCATTTAACGAAGAATAGTATCCATGTTTAGCGTTTCCGTTTACCACAAAAAATATGTCATCGCCAACTGTGTTTACAGGATATCCAACATCTTCTACTTTTTCAAACGCCCAATCTGCATTTAACTTGGTTTTAAAAATATCAAACTCCCCCATGGTTTCGTGTCCTTTGCTGCTAAAATATAAGGTGTTTCCGTCTACACTAATAAACGGAGCATCTTCGTCATATTTTGTATTTATAATGTTTCCAAGATTTGTAGCTAAACTCCATTTACCATTTGGTAATTTTACAACCCTATATAAATCTTTTCCTCCTAAACCACCCGGTTTATCGCTCGAAAAAATAATGCAATTTCCATCCGGGCTAAAACAAGCACTTACTTCTTTATACTCTGTATTAATTTGAGGTCCCATTTTTTCTGGGTTTGTCCAGCCCCTACCCGTTGCCTCTGTACTATATAAATCACCACTTAAACCATCGGTACTGGTTCGGTATATAATCATTTGTTGCGCATCTGCCGATAAAGCTACACAAGCATCGTGTGTTTTGGTGTTGATGGGAGATCCAATATTTTCAGATTTTGTCCACTCCCCATTTTTATTATAGCTAACATAAACATCCTCGTAATAATTTCCCCAAGGGTCGGTTTGGTCACCTGTGCTGCCGGGTCTTCTAGAAGTAAAATATAAAACTGATTCATCAGCTGAAATCAACGGCACATAATCAGGATACTTTGTATTAATATTTGTTCCTATATTTTTAATGATTGCTTTATGTGGGTTACTCATATACTCGGCAGCATGTTTCGATATTTCTATAAGCCTATCTACTTCTGTATTTTTTACCTCTCGTTTATTTTCATCAAATTTTTTATACTTCCCATAATGTTCAATGGCTTCATTAAATTTATGTTCTAAATGAAATATTTTTGCTTCATAAAACTGTGCTTCAGCATATTTGCTTTTATCTACTTTAATTAAATAAGGCAATATAGAATCCGGAAATTCTTTCAATTTAAATTTACAAATAGCTATATTCAGATTTAAATGCTCATTGGCGGTATCTTCTTTATAAATGGATAAATATTTTTGCTCCGCATTTTTAAAATCATCGGCATCAAATAAAATATCAGCGTCGTTTAGGGTTTCCCTAAATTGCTTACTATGATTTTTTTGAGCATAACCTGATAAGCTCACAAATAAAGCAAGGAAAATAAAATATATGTTATGTTTAAAATGCATCTATCTTAATAAAGTAAGGTCTCCTGCTTTCTCAATACTTAGTCCGTCTAATGTTTTTCCGCGTATTTTCCAAACGTAAGTTCCTTGCTCGCATAATTTACCTTTATAATAACCATCCCAACCCACTTTAACATCCTTAGTAACAAAAAGCAATTCGCCCCAACGATTAAAAATATCTAATTCATACGTTTCTAATCCGCTTATATTAGGATGAAAAATATCATTATCATGTGATGTAGGGTCGTAAACACCATCTACCGAAGGTCCTGCCGGACTTGGTGTAAAGGCATTTGGTATCTGCACACTTGTTTCTGTTTTAGCTGTTATAAGTGGGGAATACTCTAGTGTATCCATACAACCATGTGCTGATATAGCAATAAGTGTAACAGCAAATTGCCCGGGTTGCTGATATATATGACTTGGATTTACATCTGTTACATCGGGCGTGTTGTCTCCAAAATTCCATATATACGATGCAGCTCCCATACTCACATTGGTACAAACAATAGGGTCTATGCCTACTGTAACTATTAATGTGCTTGGTTGCATAGTAAATAAAGCTACCGGTACCGGATATACAAGTACAATATTATTTTGCACTATACTATCCTTGCCACCCGCTCCTGTTACAACTAACTTAACATTGTAGCTGCCTGCATTATTATACTGATGCGTAACTATACTATCTGCACCCGATTGTGTGTTGCCATCACCAAAATTCCATAAATAACTAGTGCCGAATTGTGAGGTACTTTGAAAAGTAACTTGCAAAGGAGCGCAGCCTTTTTTACCTCCTGTAAATGATGCAATTGGTGCCGGTGGTTTAATAACAGCTATTTTAGTTACGGAGTCCCTGCAAAAAGCTGAACTCACAACTAGTGTAACACTATAAGTTCCCCATGTGCTATAGGTGTGGTTTGTAGGACTAACCAATATACTTGTATGCCCATCACCAAAATTCCAATTATTAGCAAATGATGCAGCATTGGCTGTTTGATTGGTCAAACCAAATGTTGTTGCAGGATAAGTTTGTGGTCCGCTTGGAGTAAGGCTAAACAAGGCAGTTGGCTTTGGATAAATAGCATACGTATGAGAAAATGTTGAAGTGCACCCAAATGAATTTGCAACAGATAAAGATGCTGTGTAAAACAACGTGTTGCCGGTAGTGTTATTATAAACATGTGTAGGCGTAACAGAATTGTTGAGCGAAGATCCATCGCCAAAATTCCAAGTATAAGTGGTTACAGCTGTGCTTTGTGTTAAGTTATGAAAAACCACATTTACAGGTGCACATATAGGGGTGTCTGCATAAAAACTGGCAACCGCTTTCGGAAAAACATATATTACTTTTTTTGTAGTGTCTTTACAATTATAAGGGGTGTTTACTACTATTAATTGTATCTTAAAAGAATCTTGATTAGTTAAAGATGTATTTACAAAAGTATGGCTTGGATTACTGAATGTAGAAGTTGTGCCGTCTCCAAAATCCCAAACAACGCTTGACGCACCAGCTGAATTATTTGTAAAAGTTGGTGTAAACGGCGCACATCCCGAATCAACCGACAAAATAAATGATGCTGTTGGTTTCGGAAAAACCGTAATTTTTGCGGTAACTGTATCTGCACAATTAGATGTGTTATTTCCTATAAGTTGCGCTGTATAGGTTTTTACAATACCGGTTGTATTAGTATATGTGTGTGTAGGATTTGTTAAAGTTGATGTGGCGGTTGCATCACCAAAATTCCAAACATATCCATTTGCTCCCTGACTAGAATTAATAAAGGTAGATTTATAAGGCGAGCACCCTATTGTATCACAAGTAAAACTTGCATGCACCTTTGGCAGAACATACACATATTTTCCTGTGGTGTCCTTACAGCCCGAAGCGTTGGTTACAATTAATTGTACATTAAAAGAATCTTTTGTTAATGCGGTATTAGTAAACGAATGTACAGGGTTCGCCAAAATCGAAGCACCTCCATCACCAAAATTCCAAACAACACCGGTATCTCCAACCGAATTATTAGTTATAACAGGAGTAAAAGAAGAACAACCTAAATTTATATTTAAATTAAAAGAAGCAACGGGTTTTGGCAAAACACTAATTGTTTTTGTGTAAACGGCCGTACAACCATATTTACTGTCTGCATATAATGTTGCCGTATAAGTTATTGCAGAAGTTGTTGTATTAGTATAAGTGTGCACCGGATTTGTTGCAGTAGATATGAGTGAACCATCGCCAAAGTCCCAAGCAAAAATAGTTGCGTTTTGAGATGAGTTTATAAAAGTACTTTTAAACAAAGAACACCCAATTGTATCACAAGTAAACTGAGCAATTACTTTCGGGAAAATAATTATTTTACTTTTCATTGTATCAGTGCAACCATGTATGTTATAGGAAACTAAATTTATTTTAAAAGAATCTCGTGTAGCAATTATTGGGCTATATGTATAACTTGGGTTTGTAAGCGAAGAATTTCCTCCATCGCCAAAAGTCCAATTATACGAAATAGCGTTAAGCGAATGATTGGTAAAGCTTACCAACAAATTCGCACAACCCGAATCTTTACTTTGTGTAAAAGAAGAAGTTGGTTTAGGAAAAACATATATAGGTTGCTTAACCGAATCAACACAACTAAACGCATTGGTAGCAATCAATTGTACTGTAAACGTCTCTGTAGTAGTGCTTGTATTTGTAAAAGTATGTGTAGGGTTTGCTCCTGTTGATGTGGGAGAACCATCACCAAAATTCCATTGATAAGCAACCGCACCTGCCGCCGCCGGAAAACTTACATGTAACAACGTACATCCCGAATCGGGCAAAGATTGGAAATTAAACTGTGCCTGCGGATATGCTTGCACAACCTGTTTGGTAGAATCCTGACAACCTCCGGCATTAGTAACATGTAGCGTAACCGTATAATTTTGCAAAAAACCTGTGGTGTTTTGATATAAATGTGTTGGAGTTACCGATGTTGATGTTGCCGAACCATCACCAAAATTCCATAAGTAATTTACTGCAGCTGTTGATGTATTGGTAAACGTAACATTAAACGGGGCACAACTTGCTAACGCATTTGATGTGAAAGAAGCAATAGGTTTGCCAAAAACTTTTATCGTTTTTTTTGTAGAATCTTTACAACCTGCTGCTGATGTGGCTGCTAAGCTTGTTGTATATGTTATGGTTGATGTAGTATTATTACTAAAAGTTTGCGTTGGGCTTGCGGTTGTAGATATATTTCCGTTTCCAAAATTCCAATTGTAATTACTTGCTCCGAGAGTTGAATTGGTAAATGTTACAACAAGCGCCGGGCATCCACTATCAGGTACATTAACAAAAGATACAATAGGTAAAGGATTTAACGTTAGAGGAACTATTATACTATCCGAACAATTTGCCGTTGCAACACTTAGCAACACGCTATAAGTTGCGGCAGCGGTATATGTATGTGTCGGATTTTGGGTAGAATTTCTAATACTGCCATCGCCAAAATCCCAAGTCCAGGTAATAATATTATCTCCGGCAGAATGCGTTGAGTTATCAGTAAACGTTATTGTATTTTGAGCACACAAGACACTGGTTGTAAATTGAGGTACAGGTTTTTGATAAACAGTTACTATATGTGTTTTTGTATTGGTACAATTATCTGCCGATGTTGTTTGCAAAGAAACTGTATATGTACCCGTAGTATATGTTTGCGCAGGCGGTACTTGTCCATTAAATGTGTTTCCGTTTCCAAAATTCCATTGCCAAACAACAGCCCCTGTTGATGCATCCGTAAATGTGCTGGTAACACTATTACAACCTATGGGAGGAGTAAAAGTAAAACTTGATGTAGGTGATGGAAGCACATCAACAACTAGTCTCGCCGTATCTTTACAGGAGTTCGGTGCTCCTGAAATAAAAGCAACGACAGATACGGTATAAGTTCCGGCACTTGCATAAGTATGTGTTTGAGGGTTATGATTTGTATTACTATAAGTTCCATTATCTCCATAATTCCATTGATAGGAATAGCCTGTTGAGCTAGTATTGGTAAAAGTAAAAGAGGTTCCTACGCAAACGGTGTCTTTATTTACAATAAGCCCTGCGGTTGGTTTGCTTACTATGCTAACAGTTATTGATGTTGTATCTACACCACACTCATTACTATCATATAATATAACGGTATAATTTCCTAAGCCCGGATAAGCAACAGTTTTTGGGAAAGAGGGCGGCCATGCAGTCCAATTAATAATTGAATCGTGTCCTGTACCCCAATAATTTCCAAAGTCCCATTTTTCATAACGTATACCATTGTTACCCTGCGCAAAACAATTTCGAGCGGTAGTATTTGTAAACGTAAACGAATTATCAGGCCAACATTTTATCGCAGCATCTGGTGTAATGGCTGCTTGGTCTTTATCATAAATTTGTATTGGATTAAACTGGGCTGTAGTTGGGGTGCCAAACGTACAATAGTTTTGCGCGCTAAGTGTAACAATAGTTTGGCAGTTTACTGTACCTTTATTATATGTATGTGTTACGGTTTGCCCATCGTTTGTATAACTGTAATTTACAACAGGACTTCCATCTCCAAAATTCCACGAGAAAGAAGTTGTTTGCGAAACATCGGTACTCGAATTAATAAATGCAAGTGTAGCCGGAGCACAAGCTGTAGTTACACCTCCTATAGGAATTTGTATTGATGCATTAACAGGTTTTTCCATTACTACAACACCCGTTAATGTACAAGACGGTGCGCTTGTAATTAATTGAATAATAAATGTATCTATTGCTACTGCGTAACCATGCGTAATGATTGTGTTTGCCGCTAAAGATGCGCCTGTAGTATTTGGTGTACCGTCTCCCCAAACAACTGTATAACTGCCAATAGCACTTGGCGAAGAAAGATTTAATGTATAAGCTCCTCCCGTACAGTTTATCCAATAAGGATTAGATGCTGCAACACCAGTACCATCATATACCTGCGGACACTGACTAAATGCAGTATTTAATACAAATAGATTTAATAAAATTAAGAGTAACCGTATCCTCATCTATGCCTCAACTTTCTTGCCTAAAAATAGTAAAAAGAAAGGATTTTTCAGAGGAGAATTTTTTATTAATTGTAACTTAATATGCTTTTTAAAAACCTTAAAATAAAAATATCCCGAACGTATATTTAATTAGTATAACCTTATTTACAGTAAACATTTGCACCTAAAAAAATATCATAATTAGGGGCATAATGGCTTTCGACTACCAAATGTAAGTAATTTTAAAATATTTAACAAACCTTTATTTAACCTAATCTGTCATTATATAATACTAGAAAATATGCCTTTCTGTAAAAATTTCTCTTAATCTGTCCGGCCATGAGCGTTCAATAGTTAAAGACTATTAAATGAGTTCAGGAAATTATAAACATAGTATTTAGATATGATTTAATTTATGTATCTTGGTTATATTGAACTGAATTAGTTAATCCTAAATATTTCGTAATATGTTCGAATTAAGTAAAAGCATATTGGAAAAAGTAAGTTTTGATAAAACACTTTTTCGCAAAGAATTGAAAAAAGCAATTAAATGGGTTAAACCCGATGAAAAAACCTTATTAAAAGTATGGTGTTTAGCTACATTCGGGCATCTATATACCGAGGAAATAATGGAAGTTTTTAAAAACGTGGTGTAGGTTCAACGATAGTTGCCATTATTAATTTTTAATAGGAAAAAATAATTTCATAGAACCTTTACTTGATAATTACTATTTAAAACAACCTGAACCAATTCAAGGCTGTTTACTTGCTTTAAAAGATATTGTTTTAAGGCTGGATAAAAACATTACACACCAGCGAAAATTTCAAATTCCGTTTTTTTATTACAAAGACAAAAAACTTTGTTTTTTATGGGTAAATAAGAAAAAATTGCTTTTTGGTTTTGTTGAAGACAAAAATATCTATCCAAAAAAAGACGGTTTGAAACGAAAAGACAAAATGGAAACAATACTAATTGACCCTAATGCGGATATACCAATTGAAATAATTTTAAATACACTTAGAGAGAAAATCGAACTGTATAATAAAAGCTAATTATTTGTTTTTTTCTATTTCATCCATTTATACAACAAGATAATAATGACACTTTCCATCCATTATTTCTAAAAAAATAAGCCTTATTAAAAAAATTAGATTGCTTTTTTCTATATAATAGATTTAAAGCATTGATAATTAAATTCTTACAAAAGAAGTTAATTTTTGATAATTTATTTTTTTGTATAAACCTATTTCAGACATTTACAGCACAAACCCTTAAAAAATTAAATCATGTTTAAAAAATCAAAAAAAGAAACTGCTCCTAAAGCAAAAATCGAGAAACTAAACAGCAAAGAGTTAAACAACGTTGTTGGTGGTTCAATTAACTATAACGCATCAAAATCTAACACAGGTAGCGTTACAGTTGGTGGTACTCCGCTTGACCCAACTACTCACCCGTAATTAGTTCTTATTACTAATTTAAAAGCCTCGCTATAAAACGCGGGGTTTTTTTTATTAACAAAATAATCATGTACCTGACTGGTTATTAGTTACTTAAAATTGATTAATTTTTCAAAAAATC
>Ga0210401_10001607_pt1 | contig 25845 bp, 23 predicted proteins | sample IncBWH32MmetaG_FD_150866 | JGI IMG/M metagenome (GOLD analysis project Ga0210401, IMG submission 150866) | Forest soil microbial communities from Barre Woods Harvard Forest LTER site, Petersham, Massachusetts, United States - Inc-BW-H-32-M | ecosystem: Environmental > Terrestrial > Soil >...
CGCCTGATGTTTAACGCCGACATTGGTTGGATCAACTTCGTGCTGCGCGCCCTGCATCTACCCGGGCTTGATTGGCTCGGCTCGCCGCATACCGCGCTTTTGTCGATCGGCATAGCGGACGTCTGGGAGTGGACGCCCTTTGTCGCTATAATTTTGTTGGCCGCCCTGAAAGCAATGCCGATGGAACCGACGGAGGCAGCCCGAGTTGACGGCGCTGGACCTTTCCAAATCTTTCGGCTCCTGGTTTTACCTTATCTCCGCCCGGCAATCGGGGTCTGTGTCTTGTTGCGCGTCATTGATTCAGTGAAGTCATTCGACCTCTTTTATGTGTTGACCGGGGGTGGTCCCGGGACCGCTACCGAAGTCATTGGCCTGTACACTTACAAACAGGGATTCAACTTTTTTAAACTGAACTACGCCGCAGCCCTCTCCTACTCAACGCTCATACTGGTCGTGATCTTCGCCAATATCGCAATTTTTAGCGGCCTTTTCCGGCAGACGCGATGAACTCCCTATGAAGGCTGAGCAACGAAAAAACCCGTTTGTTATCCAAGATCTTCTCCGAGGTCTGGCGATTTCGCTAGTACTGCTCGTTTTTATCTTCCCTATACTGGCGATCGTCCTGATTAGTTTTCAGGGGAAATCCGATGCTCTGAGTTGGCCGCCCAAACTATTCTTCTGGCCGACCTTGGAGAACTATCTCAACATTTTCTCGCTCTATCCGTTCGCGGATTACCTTCGCAATAGTGTTGTGGTCACAGCCGGTGCAACCTTTTTATCTCTGTTGCTAGGACTGCCGGCTGCGTATGCCTTGGTTCGGCTGCAAATGCGTCGAAAGGAAGATCTGGCGCTCTGGTTTCTCTCTCTGCGAGTGTTACCGCCAATCGCAGTGGTAATTCCTTTCTTCATCCTCCTGCGCAATGGCGGCCTATTAGATAACCCTTTGGGCCTCATCATGGTCTATCTTACCTTTAACATCCCCTTCGTCATTTGGGTGAGTCGCGGCTTCTTCCGTGAAGTAGAGACAGAGATCCAGGACGCCGCGCTGGTTGATGGCTGCTCGATTTACGCCGTGTTCACTCGGGTCGTTTTGCCGATCGCGCGAGGCGGTATTGCTGCCACTGCCATCTTGACCGCTCTTTATACTTGGAACGAATTCATTTTTGCCCTCGTGCTCACTTCCACCGAGCACGCCATGACCATGCCGGTGGCCGTGACGCTCTTTATTCGTGAAACCGGTATCGGCTGGGGTAATATCGGTGCCGCCGCGGTGTTCATGTTCCTGCCCATGTTTATCCTGACGCTGTCGGTCCAAAAATATATTGTTAGTGGGCTTTCACTTGGAGCAGTTAAATAGATTTAACCCTATCGCCAGTGCCTCCCAGGTTTTCTCGGTTCGACAATTATTCAAACATAATTTCAATCCACCTACCATATTATGAGTGCCTCACTGTCTACGGCTCACCTTGCTCGAATGATCGATATCAGTGCGGTTCAAGCGTTCAATACTATTGAAGATGTGCGCGAGTTGGCCAGGATCGCCCGCCAGCATAACTTCATCGCCGCGCACGTCCTCCCGCATTTTGTCAGTCTCCTCCACCAGGAGCTAACTGGTTCGCAAACCTTAACTGGAGCGCCGGTTGGGTTTCCCGCCGGAGCAAACAGCACCCGGGTGAAAGTGCAAGAAGCCTGTGAATTAGCCGAGGCGGGGGTCCAAGAAATGGACATGATGATTAATGTCGGCCGCCTGCGTTCACGCGATAATAGCTATGTGTTGACCGATATTCGCTCGGTCGTCGAAGCAGTGAAACCGGTTCCAGTGAAGGTAATCCTGGAGGTCCATCACCTATCGGATGAAGAGATAAAACAAGGTTGTGATTCCTGTATCCAGGCGGGGGCAGAATTTGTTAAAACGGGAACTGGTTGGACGCCCTCAGGAGCGACTTTGGAACGCGTGCGACTGATTACAAACTTCGTGCGAGGCGCAATCAAAGTGAAAGCGTCAGGCGGTATTCGTGATCTCGAGACAGTAAAGAGCTTGTTGCAAATGGGTGTCCAACGTTTTGGCATCAACACCAAAGCAGCAGTCGCAATTTTAGCTCGCGGCCACGCTGAATCTACTGATCACGCTCAGGAGAAAGTTCAACTCGGATCTAGGTAGGCGTTCGCAACGAGCTGCTTTTCGTCGTCGCCAAATCTCCTTTTTCTTATCGAACATTTGATCTGTGAGCGCGTACTTAATTGCTTGTGATCTGGGCACAGGAGGGAATAAGGCGGTTCTCTATGACCAAGATGGGACGGGTGTCGCCAGTTCTACGCAATCCTATCCAACCTTTCATCCCGACGCTCAGATCCATGAACAGCGTCCGGTGGATTGGTGGAACGCAGTGGTAATCAGTGTTCAGGGTTTACTGGAAAAATCACGAATAGATCGGTCAAAGGTTAAAGCCATCGGCATTTCCGGCCATAGCCTTGGCTGCGTGCCAATCGATGAGAATGGACGTCTGCTACTGGATAAGACTCCGATCTGGTCGGACAGCCGCGCGGCCGTTGAAGCAGAGGAGTTCTTTCAACAAATGCCATTTAATAAATGGTACCTGAAAACCGGAAACGGATTCCCGCCGGGACTTTATACAATCTTTAAAGTGATGTGGCTGAAGAAGCATCAAAATGATGTCTATCGGCGAACCTACAGGATCCTTGGAACTAAAGATTACATCAACTTCCGGCTCACAGGCCGGATGGTTACCGATCATTCTTACGCCTCAGGAACGGGCGTGTACGATTTAACCGCAAGAAGCTATCATTCCGACCTTTTGCGATCCAGTGGGATCGACGACGCCCTCTTTCCAGAGATTGTCTCGTCGGACCAGATTGTGGGTGAGCTGAGTGCTGAGACCGCTGAGCTGCTGGGTTTGTCTGCTTCAGTAGCAGTGGTTGCAGGCGGCGTCGATAACAGCTGCATGGCGCTTGGAGCCGGCAGCACAACAGAAGGGCATATCTACAACTCGCTGGGCTCATCCAGCTGGATCGCAGTGACCTCCAGCCGCCCAGTCCTGGATTTACAGATTCGGCCCTACGTATTTGCCCATGTTGTGCCAGGGATGTTCACATCGGCGACATCCATTTTTTCCGCGGGGACCAGCCTGGACTGGATTCGAGATCAGCTCTGCCAAAATTTAGCGACCGCCCAAAGTGGCAATGCAACGCCGTACGAGAAGATGTTTGACCTGGCGGCATCTAGTCCGGCTGGTGCTAATAACCTGCTCTTCGTGCCGACACTTGCGGGCGGAACGCATTTTGAAGGAGGACCGGCTGTTCGCGGCGCATTGGTAGGATTGGATCTCAGCCATACCTTGGCCGATATCATCCGGGCTGGGCTAGAAGGGATCGCCTTTGGCCTGCGAGTCGCTCTTGACGAATTGCGCCGGCTTACCGCGGTTTCGGACGAAATGCAGATGTTAGGCGGCGGCGCGAAGAATGCGCTCTGGCGGCAAATCTTTGCTGATGTTTATCAGTGCACGGTGATAAAAAGTCAGATCGACCAAGAAACTGCCGCTTTAGGAGCGGCAGCCTTGGCTGCCGTTGGCTCTGGAGTATGGACCAATTATTCCAGGGTGGCCGAACTACACCAAATTGAAGACCGTTGTCTCCCGAACCCCAAGAACATTAGCGTCTACCAACGTCTTCTGCCGGTATACAAACAGGCAGCTCAACATCAACGCAAATTGAGTGAGCTTCTGGGGCGCTCCTGATCGCGCGACCAAGACCGGAGCGGAGGGGCACTGCATTCCGCGTTTCGGCTGGTTTTCGAACATCTCGCCGTGCCCCAGGCGATGGGCTTGGCCATAACGTTGGCTCACCGGTCCCAGCTAACCGCCTTACTACTCGCCAATGGAACGGCTGACGATCTCCTGTGCCTGCTCGACTATGGCGGCAAGATGCTCAGCGCTCTTCAGGCTCTCGGCGTAGAGTTTATAGATTTGTTCCGTGCCTGAAGGACGAGCAGCAAACCAGCCGCTTCCTGAAACGATCTTTAGACCGCCAATTGACGCGTTATTTCCCGGCGCGCGTGTGAGTTTTTCAGTGATTGGTTCACCGGCTAGCTCCTGGGCATCGACGGCATCGGGTGAGAGTTTCTTTAGACGATTTTTTTGATCCGCTGAAGCCTGGGCATCGATGCGGGTATAAAACGGGGTACCAAACTCGGACGCAATTTCCTGGAAATGGACGCCCGGATCTTTTCCGGTGCTTGCCGTTATTTCAGCTGCCAGGAGACCCAGAATCAGGCCGTCTTTGTCCGTGCTCCAGACGGAGCCGTCACGGCGCAGGAAACTGGCGCCTGCGCTCTCCTCTCCTCCGAAACAGCAAGAGCCGTCGTATAGCCGAGGTGTAAACCATTTGAAGCCCACCGGCACTTCCCAAAGCGTACGACCACTGTTCGCGACGACACGATCGATGAGACAGCTACTAACCAGCGTTTTGCCGATTACCGCGTTGGCAGACCATTGGGGACGGTTAGCGAGCAGATAACGTATGGCGACCGCGAGGTAATGATTCGGGTTCAGAAGACCTCTTGATGGAGTGACAATTCCGTGCCGATCCGCGTCAGGGTCGTTCCCAAAAGCGACGTCGAAGCGATCCTTCAGTTCTACTAGTCCAGCCATCGCCCAGGGGCTGGAGCAATCCATGCGGATCTTACCGTCGTGATCTACCGTCATGAAAGCAAAAGTCGGATCAATCTTAGTATTAACGACAGTAATATCGAGGCCGTAGTGCTCAGCTATTGGTTGCCAATAAGTCGCTGCTGATCCACCAAGCGGATCGACGCCAATCTTAACGCCAGCCGAGCGGATGGCTTCCAGATCGATGACTTCAGCAAGATCATGAACATACGGTATGACGAAGTCCTCTTCGTGGGTTGTCCTTGCCTTGAGAGCGGCTTCGAAGCCTATATGCCGAACTCCTGTATTGCCCGCCCGTAGCAGTTCATTTGCACGATTCTGAATCCAATCGGTGGCGTCAGTATCGGCAGGGCCGCCATTTGAACCGTTGTATTTGAAACCGCCATCAGCGGGCGGATTGTGCGATGGAGTGATCACGACGCCGTCAGCGACTCGGTTCGACTGTCCCCGATTGTGAACGAGAATAGCGCGCGAAATGACAGGCGTCGGAGTGAAGCCGTTGTCACGCTGGATAAAGGTCTCGACCTCGTTGGCGGCCAGTACTTCGAGCGCCACCCGTTCAGCGGGGCGAGAGAGCGCATGGGTGTCTTTGCCCATGAACAGCGGCCCGTCGATTTGTTCTTTACGCCGATAATCGCAGATGGCCTGCGTAATGGCCAGGATATGCGTTTCGGTGAACGTTCCGCTCAAGCTTGTCCCGCGGTGACCGCTGGTACCGAAGCTGACGAGCTGGTTCGGGTCGCTGGGATCAGGTTTCGTTTCGTAGAAGGCCGCTTCGAGCCGGCTAACGTCGATCAGGAGATCCTTCGGTGCGGGTTTGCCTGCAAGCGGATTTGTCTTCATGGAAAGGGCGTAAGGTTGGGTGGTTCATTGTTGGTAGCTACACTAGAAGGCCCCGACATTTGTGAGGGATGCAAGCCTCATGCAGAAGCAAAAAGACTCTTGATCGGGACTTGCTCAAAACTGCCCTGATGCAGTTTTATCCACTCACCCCAAGCCTGCTCAAACGAGAAATTGCGACGGTTAAGGCGTTCGCTCAACTTGTATTTGCGAACTTCGTATTCAATAAGCCGTCGCAAATTGCTTTCAATCCGCTTTGCAACCGAGTCGAACGCATTGGGTAACAAAGTTTAAGATACGTCCTGTTACTAATCACTCCACTCGTCCATTCGAGCCAGGTGCCGAGCGTATCTCTGCTTACCGGTGCAGCAGTTCCGCCTTGTGGCCCTCGCCTTCTTGGCTGAGCAGCGCTTCTTCAAAAGTCTGCTCGATGATGGTGACCGCTCTTTCAAGGCCTCGGATGGCGGCAATCTCGTCGCGCATCTGAACGGCACGGGTCTTATAATTGGGATCATCCATGATGGTGGTAATCAGCGCTTTCAATTTATCGCTGGTTAGGTCCTCTTCCTCCAGGAAATCACCGACGCCATGGTAAGCAACACGAGCTGCCATCCCGGGTTGGTCGAAGCCGATCGGGATTGCGATCATGGGAACACCCGCTGCCAACGACTCCAGCACGGTATTGGCTCCAGCATGGGTAATGCAGAGATGAGCTCGTTTAAGAAGTTCCAGTTGCGGCGCACTCCGTACCACGATCGCATTTCCGGGTAGCTTCCCGAGATCCTCGAGGCGAATATTGTTTCCGATGGATAGCACCAGCTGGGTGCCAGGAATCATGGCGGAAGCAGCGATGATCTTACGATAGACATGCTCTAATCCGTTCACCAGAGTGCCAAGCGATCCGTAAATCATTCGCTCGGCCGTGACTCGTTCCCACGGAAATGGAATCAGAGACCGGGTACCGGGGTCATGAAAAGGACCGGTGTAGTGAAATTGCGGTGGGCAAGCGAGTTTCGGAAAATCGAAAACCTTGGGCGTTTGGGTGATCACGGCCAGTTTGGAAACCGTCGCGCCAGGTTTGGACCAGTCGATACCAAGATTGTGCTCCGCAGCATACTCGCGAGCAACATCCGTTACTGCGGAAAAGAAGCGGCCCATGTCAACCACTCCAGCTGCATACTTCTCACGCGCATCGGGCGAATCCTCGTACGGCAATGAGACAAAACATGGGGGCGTCATTCCAGATCGATCGATATGCAAGATGTTCCAGATATGGATATACGGAATGTTCAGACGAATGGCCACCAACTCGACAAAGACGTGAATCGTGTCGATGACCAGTGCTTGTACTCCCAACTCTGTCACCGCGTCCGGCAGATGATTCAGCATGGCTCGGCAGAGTTTCGGGTGACGCATCTGGGTAGAGAACCGCAAAATTTCCAAACCCCGCAGTTTTGAGATTTTCTCCAAGTATCCGGCACTGCCGCCAAGAGGAAATTCCTTTTGAGCGACGGCATGAAATTTCAGGTTCGCAGCCTGGACCGTCGCAGCGGCATCTTCGATGCCAAAAAAGACGATATCGTGCCCACGCGCCTCTAGTTTACGCGCCAGAGCAATCATGGGATTGAGGTGACCGCTGTACGGCATGCTGACAAAACCGATCTTCATAGTCCTGTTTTTTGTGAATTGACGCTGCACCGAAAAGGTTTCTTCGGAGCCTACAGCGCCATAGGCGCGCCGAGCCGCGTCTTTGTTCGAATGGCCGGGATTGTTGCCTGGAAGAAAGCTAGTATCGCCCAGCGTCATGCCGGCTAGAGGATGCTTAGACCACGACCTGTCAAACCGGCGAGAAACTAACTCGCCCCTTCGAGCCAGGTGAGTACTTGATAGAGCGGACGTCTCATCAGCTCAGGGCGGCCAGCACAAGTAATCGTTAGTCCCCGGACCAAAGAAATAATGGCTTCGGCGGCCACTTCGGGAAGAAAGTCTCCTTTGAATTCATTTCTTTGCGTCCCACGTACCAAGACTTCAATTAGAAAGCCTTTCCACTTCCGGTCATTTTTATGGAAGATTGCTCGAAGCAAAGGTTCCCGCATGGCCCGCGTATTGAGCTCTGCCAGAACAACGAACATTTCGGGAGTTTCTTGCAACTGCCTAATGAGCGCATCAAAATGGGCACTCAGTCGCAAGCGCGGACTCACTTCCTCGGATTCAGCCACCGGGCTCCGGCCAACGGCGAGGTCCAGTACGATATAATCGACGATCGCATCGATGAGCGCTTCCTTACCCGCGAAATAGTAATGCAGGGTTGAATGATCGATTCCCGCTCGCTCGGCGATGTCTCGCATCCGTAACCTTTCAAATCCTTTTTCCGCCAGGGTCTGGTAGGCAGCCTGAACGATCTCCGAGCGCCGTTCTGCGCTCTTCGGTGATGGGCCGCGCTTTAGCGCCTTGGCGGAGGTTCCCTTACGTTTGGTGCGAGTGATATTCACGGTGGCTAGAACTTGAATCTTAGCGCAGTAAAACGACGTTTTCAACCAGGTGGTTGACAGTTCGAACAGCGTAGATACTTTATCAACCAAGTGGTTGAAAACGGTCGACGCCGTATGGCACACCCAACCGCGAACCGGAATCGGACAAATCGAAAAGGAGATCGAGTAACCATGAGCTCTTCATTCAAAGTCATCATCATCGGAGCTGGCACCGGCGGCTTGTGTTTAGCTCAAGGATTGAAAGCGGACGGCGTCCCCGTTGAAGTCTTTGAGCGGGAACGCACGGCAACCGATCGCCAGGGCGGGTATAAGCTCACTATTAGTCCCACCGGGAACCGCGCACTCAAGGAATGTTTACCGGAATCGGTTTTCCAAAAGTTAGTACAGAGCTCAGCCCGGGCCAGCCGAGGCGTATCTTTTTTGGATGAATGTCTAAAGCCATTGTTGACTGTTGACTTGCCGAACGCCGATCTGAGGTCTGTCGATTGCTCGAGGCCGATTAGCCGAATTGACCTGCGCCAAGTACTGCTGGAGGGACTCGACGCTATTGTCCACTTCGGTAAGAAATTCGTTGGCTTTGATGATACTCCTGAAGGCAGAGTTATCGCCAGGTTTGAGGATGGAACCACAGCCAGGGGTGACCTGCTCGTCGGCGCCGACGGAGCGAACTCTTACGTCCGCGCCCGGTTACTTCCGTATACGCAGAGGGTGGAAACCGGTGTCATGGCCGTATCGGGCAGAATCGGGTTGAACGAACAGGTACGTGCGTTGACCCCGCCGGCAATCTTTCGTGGTCCCACCCTGATGCTTGGTCCGAGGGGCTGTTTCCTTTTCGCCAACGCCATGGAATACGAAGATGGTTCAGTTCTGGGTAGTTGCCCTGAGGCGAACCGCTTCGGTGTACCATCAGGCGATCGCGAAGGCTGGGATCCCGGCTTACGATGGATCGTCCAGAATAGCTCCCCGATCAGCACTTTTTCGGTCAAGACGGCGGTCCCGGTTCCTGCCTGGGAAACAAGAAACGTGACGCTTTTGGGGGACGCCCTTCACAACATGACGCCGTTTCGCGGATTGGGAGCTAATGCCGCATTGCGAGATGCAGCCGCACTCCGTCGCGTGTTGGTAGGCGTCGTTCGCGGCGAATCGCCCCTGCTAGAATCGCTTGCGGCCTACGAACGGGAGATGATCGAGTATGGTTTCCGAGCGGTTCGTGCGTCACTCGCCAACATGCGACTGGTGCATTCGGAAGGGATCGCGCGAGGACTGAGCTAATTGGGTTTTCGTCTGATGAACTTGTTCCCGCGCTTGAAAGAAAAATTCACCAACCGGTGAGACGAGACAGGGATAGCCGCGAAAAGGCGCAAAAGGCACAAAAAAGGTAGGGCAAGCTTGGTGGGGCGAGGCTCGAAAGAGTGAACCGCTTCATCAGGACTAGGGAGGTGCACCGGGCACTCACGGTTGTTGCGCCGAAACCCGTGCCGAGCCGTTAGTTTTGCTTCGACGGCTCGGCGGGTCAGTTGGCTTAATTCATCGGATAGCGGCGATACGATTGGTCTCCCTGCTTAGACCCTGCGATCTTTCGGGAGCCTCGCCCCACCAAAGTTGGCTGTTCTCTTTGCGATCTTTGCGTTCTTTTGCGGCTATTCACGTTTTATCTTAGCGAGTATACCGCCAGAGACTAATCCACCCAGAAACGACAATTATGTAGCGAGGCAGGTTCGGACGCTCAGCCAACGTTATACCAGGTACCCAGATAGTGAGATAAGGTGGCGGTATCAGGTTCGCTGCTGCGGAATGCGACGATACCATCAGGACGAACGAGATAGATCGCGCCTTCTTTGTGGACCGCGTACGCCTCGTGCGCATCGCCCTGAGTGTCGACAATCACGCCAGCGGATGGAACACCTTCTCGTATAATGTGAGTGACTGCATAGAGCGGGGAAGCGGGGATTTGGATCGCCCTGCTGCCAAAGACAAGCAACTGGTGGCGATCATCTCCACTCCATAAGGAAAACAACCGTTGCAATTCCGTTTTGCCAGCAACCTGAAGTCCCTCTGCGTCGGGAGCGCGTTCACCCGAACGGGGGCCACGGCTCAACCAGCTGGTATGCGATTCACTGTTAATCGGGCTTTCCGGGTAGCCTACATCCAGCATACTCATCACTCGGGGAACAACCCGCGACATTCCGAGATGGCCTAGAACGTGAATAACTTGGTTCCGAACCGCGATGGCTACTGGGCTTCTAAGGTTAGCCATTCTAGTTGCGGGCCCCACCCGCGACAGAAGCCGCTTCGCATTGTAATGCCGTTCTGCCTGGTAACTCGCGAGTAGCTCGGGTTTCGCTAAACCTTGAATGACCAATGCCAGCTTCCAGGTCAGGTTTAATGCATCCTGTATCCCTGTGTTCATCCCTTGGCCGCCTACCGGACTGTGCACATGAGCTGCATCGCCCGCTAGAAAAATGGGTCCGCGGCTCATCGCCGGCGCCATTCGCGTATTGATTCCAAAAGCGCTGATCCATACCGGATCGTACAGCGATATATTAGTACCGAATCGCTCATTCACGATGTTTTGAACATCCTCGAGCGATGCCTTCTCCGCTTGCTCTTGGCTCCATTTCGGGCCCGTGACGATGACGCGCCAGCGTTCATCGTTCATGGCCGCGATGAAAGCAACGCCATCTTCGGATAGCAGTGCCACGACCTCACTTGGATCCCGGTCCCAACGGATCTTTACATCGGCAGTTATCCAGGTCGCGTCTAAGGTTTCTCCTTCCAGCTTCAGGCCGAGTCCCGCCCGGACCGTGCTATGCCCTCCGTCTGATCCCAACAGATAATTAAATTCTTCGACCGTCTCATTCCCGTCGTGATGTTTCAGCCGGACCGAGACCCGGTCCCGGGCATCGTTGAAATTCAATAATTCTACCCCTCGTTCCACCTCTATTCCCGCAGCCTTCAATGGTCGGGCCAGCAGCGCCTCGGTCTTGAATTGTTCGAGCCCAAGCATGAACGGATAAGGCGTCGGCAGATGGTCAAAGGAAGGGCGGACCAATAGCACATTTCCCGGAGCGTAAATGCAAGCTCCATGGATCTTAACTCCCGCAGCAAGAAAATCGTCGATAATACCGAGACGTTCGAAGTGTTCCAGAGTACGGACATGCAAAATCGCTGCTCTCGACTGGTTAGTCGGTTCGGCTAACCGGTCGATAATACGGATGGGTATCTTCGCTTTTGCCAACGCCAGCGCAGCGCTCAGGCCAACCGGTCCTGCGCCGACAATTAAGACTTCGTTCTGGTTGCTCATTTGTTTTGATGAATCTGGGGAAGCTCGATGGGGTTACCGATGACCAGATTACACGACAGCCAAACCCGACGCTATTTGGAAGACGTTTATGACATTGCGATAGTCGGCCGCTGGTCAGGGCGCGGAGAGGCTGAAGCAAACTTCAGCCTCTGGCCTTTTCGATGTTTGACATTTGTAACCATACGGTTACTATGTTGGTAACCGTATGGTTACCATTCGACAGAGCCCAGATGATGCGGTCTTCCGGGCAATCGCTGATCCGACCCGGAGAGAAATCCTAAAACTACTGCGTCACGGCCGGCTGACCGTGGGCGAGATCGCCGCCAATTTTCAAACCAGCCGTCCGGCCATCTCGAAGCATCTGCGGTTGCTGCGTGCCGCCGGCTTGGTCATCAGCCACAAAGACGGCACGGCCAGCATCTGCGGGTTGAATCCGAAACCGCTCCAGACCGTAAACGACTGGCTGGAAGATTATCGAACGCTCTGGAGAGAAAGCCTGCACAACCTGAAACGGTACGTTGAAGAACCAGCGAACCAGAAAAAAGAGAAGCCATGAACCCAACCACGACTAACGAAACGATTGTCGAAGAAATTACGATCAAAGGATCTGCCGACCGGATTTTCGAAGCGATTGCCGATCCGCAAGAACGGCTCAAATGGTGGGGCGCAGAAGGTACGTACGAATCCAACAAAATGGAGTCCGACCTGCGGCCTGCTGGGAAATGGATCATGAAAGGTGTCGCCAGGGGGAGTGCATTCACCTGTCACGGCGAATACACCCGAATCGAAAGGCCTCGATTGCTTGAATTTACCTGGAATCCAAGCTGGCAGGGTGAAACCACAGAGTCCCTCGTCCGCTTTGATCTGAACGAAACCGATGGCGTCACTACCGTCCGGGTAACACACTCCGGTCTAAGTCCAGCCGCGCGCGAAGCCCACAAAGGCTGGCCACAGGTCCTCGGTTGGCTGAAGGGCTACGTGGAGTAAAGCAGTCAGCGCCGGAAACGACAACGGCAGAATTTTTCGTTCTCGTACTCGTCGTCGTCCTCGTCCTCGATTTGCTCGTTTGGGCTGCAAATCCTGTTCCCTCCAAGAAGCAGTTGCCGGTAGTTCGAGAACCCTGGGAAAAACCGCTTTTTTCGAGGACGAGGACGAGCACGATTTGGTTGCGGCTAGGCCGCTTTGCGGGAACACATAGGTAAGGAACAGCGATGAACCTCACCCACATCGGCCGCGTTCACTCACATCTCACGACACGAACGTCCGCGCCGCGCCAGGCCCATGAAGGCGCAGCACACGCCAGCTTGGAAATAAAACCGGCCTATATCGAAGCCCTCGATGGTCTTAAACCGGGGATGGACATCTGGGTTCTCACCTGGCTGCATCAGGCCGATCGGAACTTGCTAAAAGCGCATCCCCGAAACAATCCGCACAGTCATTTGCAGGGGGTATTCTCTACCCGTTCCCCCGACCGTCCCAACCCCATCGGCCTTCATCGCACGAAAATTCTGAGCATCACGGAACATTGGATCAGAGTTGAGTCGCTTGAGGCCATCGACGGCACTCCGATCATTGATATCAAACCGGTATTAGAGCCTGAGGCCTGAGCGGCAGCGATCCAGCAGCTTCGGATAAGTGTTAATTAGAGAACGAGAGAAAATATTCTGCAGCTCATTCGCCGCGAAGCGGCGATAGATAAGAGCCCAGGGCTTTAGCCAGGCTTTAGCCCTGGGTCAGGCATTCATAGAAACGCCCTGAAAGGGCGGCCGAAAGAGAGTACCAGGTCTCCATCCCCGCCGATCGAACTATCACGTCCTCTGCGTTAGCCATGACTTCGGGCGCCACTTTCAGGGCGCGCTTCTCCTGCTCGGCTAACCCAGGGCTGAAGCCCTGCGCTATAATCTATAGCCGCTTCGCGGCACTAGCTCAGAAATCCGTAAGGCTGGCGCTCGGAGACGTCGAATCACTGCCAGCTATTTGCTATCTGTCCCGCCAAACGCCGGGACCAGCACCGGCTTCCCTTTAATCTTGGACTCATTGATGTCCCGATAAAGCGCTGGACCTTGTTCGAGCGGATAGGTCTCGACCTCTGGCGGCGGAAAATCACCGGTCTCGAATCCGGAAGCTAGCCGGCGAAGAATGTCGCCAGTTTCTTCGAAACTGAGTTTAAGCGAGTCGACCCCGAGCAGCCTCGATTCGTTATGATAAAAATCCACGAGGTTAAAGCTGACGCGAGGATCCGGACTGGAGCTGATGGCGACCTGACGGCCACGCCAGGCTAGTGCGCCCAGACAGACTTCAAACATTTGGCCGCCAACTAAATCAAATACAACATCTGCTCCCCTCCCGTCAGTCGCCTGTCGCGCACCAGTTCCGAGGTCCGAACTCTCCAGATCGATCCAATAGTCAACCGGCAAAAACCCCGCTGGTGGGATACTGGATTTCTTCTTCACTGTACCGATTACGTGCGCTCCTACGGAATGCGCGATACGGGCGGCAGCGCTTCCTACCGCACCGGTCGTCCCAAGGATAAGCACGTTTTCACCCGGCTTGACCTCAGCGGCGTTGACCAAAGCTGCCCAAGCCGTCAGGTAGGCGACGCCAATGCCGGCCGCCTGAGCAAAACTCAGGTTTTTTGGCAAAGGAACCACCGCGGTAGCCGGAACGGCCACATATTCCGCATGACTACCATCACGCCCGAATCCCAGGTCACCACCCGAACCGAAGACCGGCAGGCCCACGACTTGGCCCCCTGAACCCTTAACGATCAAACCGGCAAAATCACGGCCAGGAATCCGTGGAACGGTGGTGATGTGCATCTTGCCCTGGACGTTTTTGACATCGCTCGGATTGACGGCGGCAGCTTTTACTTGGACGAGCACTTCGCCGGGCGCCGGCTCCGGCATCGGCAATTCTTCGATAATCAGATTATCTAAGGTGCCAGTTTGATGAAATCTCAACGCTAGCATGTTCGTCGGTTTGAGAGATTTCTGAGGGCAATGACTAACAGGTTTCTGCGGCTTAAATCAGCGCGAGACAGCTCTTGGGTTCCGGCTCGTGGCCACAGCTTAGCGCCAGCCGGAGAACCGGTTGGGGCCAGACCGGTTCTCGCGTAGCTCGCGCCGCTTCCGTTGTCTAACCGCGCGTCGGCGCCTAGACGACAGCCCAACGTCTGCAGGTAGGCTCCGGAGGCCTGACTACTTTTTAACGCCCAGAATGGCGTCTTTGGCAGCTTTAGCCACCCGAAACTTAACTACTGTCTTAGCCGGAATTTTGATCTTCTGCTGGGTTTTCGGATTGATACCGAGCCGTGCTTTCCGCTTCTGCTTTACCAGCTTGCCGAAGCCTGGCAGCATAAATTCGCCTTCTTTCTTAATGGCTTTATAAGCAAGGCCACTGAGGCTCTCGAGGAAAAGCGCGGCCGTTCGTTTGTTGGTTTGAGTCGCCGTAGCGAGTGCGTTTTGAAGTTCGGTTTTGGTCATCTGTACTGGTGTGTTATGGCAAGAGAACCACGGTTTTTCAAGAGAATCGCCTTATTTTCCAGGAAAATCCGTAATTTTTGGGTCGTTAGGAGAAAAAAACCATGAATTCAAAGGCGTTCGAGGAGTTCAAGTGGAGGAGTCAGGAGCCAGAATCCAAGCGCCGGGAGGCGCCGGGTCAGGGTATACGCTGGGCACAACAAGCTTTTCCAAAAGCAATCAGTAAATCAGTAATCAGTGGCAGAAGATGAATACCCCTGGTAATTCCGGATCTGGAGCGAGATACCGATTACTTCGATGCGATCCGAGTCAACGCCCACGCCTCCTGGCTCCTGGATTCTGACTCCTGACTCCTTTACCTTAATCCTTGAGAGCAGCAGCTAGCAGGTAATGATAAAAAGCTTTAGACGTCTGACGGCGGTTCTCGCCGACAGTGCTTGTTGTCACTTGATCAATTTTATTAATTGGCGGCTTCCTGATCGGACAAATTCCCCAGCCGAGCTAGCTAATTACGTGGCGCGATGTGAGTCACTCACCAGGCAAGAATTTTATTCCAAGGAACCGATCAAAGGACTTCATAGCGAGCCAACTTTCTTAAGTTGGTCTAGCCCAGTCGAATCGGGGTTTTCTGAGAATGACATCGCCAGAGCGCGGGTTTTTCTTTCCAGGCAAGGATGGTCAGCGCCGACAGTACTCTTTCTACATGCATTGATGTCGGCCAGCGACTTCGGTTATCAACACACCGCCCGCCGCTTCAACCAAATGGGCTGGAACACAGTGTTGGTGTATCTGCCGTTTCATTACACCCGGGCGCCGTCGGGATATCTTAACGGCGCATTAGCGCTCACGTCAGAACTGATTCGAAACGCGGAAACCATTCGGCAAGCGGTCATGGAAACGCGCCAATTGCTCGAACTGCTAAGAACTCAAGGCTCCGATCGTTTTGGTCTTATTGCCACGAGCTATGGTGGTTGGATCGGCTCCCTGCTCCTAACCTTGGAAGAAGATTTCGAGTTTGCTGCCTTGTTACAACCAGTCGTGGATATCGAGGAAGCAATCTGGAATAGCCCGGCCGCATTGGCAATTCGTTCGCGCTTGCGCCGGCATCTGATCGAGCCCGGAATTTCCAGGCAGCATGCCCATCTCTCCTGTCCTTTCAATCAGAAGCCGTTAGTTGATCCGAGACGTATCCATCTATTGGCGGGAGAATTCGATCAAATCGTACCCGTGAAGACGTTGCAGCGCCTCGCTGAAACCTGGAACGTCCAGAACCTCGAAATCGTGCCTCAAGGCCATTTTGGCTACGTCGCGATGAACCGGGTATTACGGCGGCTGAAGGTGTTGGGGTGAGGGCGTGTCGGCGTGTCGGCGTATCGGCGTGGAGTAGCGGAGTTTTGAGTATTTCGGTAATGGTAACGGGCGGTTTCAACGGCGATTCATTCAACGAAACGCCCGCTTTGCCGCGAAGCGGCTTAACAAAATAGCCCAGGGCTTCTATGAACGATCCAAGAAAACCGACCTGAGAGTGGCGGCCGATGTGGTCGCATCATCGAATTTGACGTGATGTGCGCGGGCGCAGGGCCATACCAAGCTATATCGCAAAATCGAGAACCCACGTCCCCCGTCGGGCGCCACTTTCAGAGCGCAGGTCGCGATCGGCTAACCCAGGGCTAAAGCCCGGGGCTACTCTCTTAAGCCGCTTCGCGGCCAGCTTTCCAATCCAATCCTCGCCACTCCATTACTCCGCTCCGCTGCCTTCACCAAAGCCCGTTCGTACACAGGAAAAACAGTCCAACACAGCCTGCGGTGCCTGCGATCAGAAAAATCCAGTCCACCATCTTAACGGGCAAACGTAACCCGATCCCGATCACCCCAAGCAGAATGCCGAATGCAGCCGGCACAGCCGACAGCCAACTAAAGAAGTGCGATTTATCAGGCGTATTTACGTAGGGCGTATCGCCGACTGAAATGACGAGCGCCATGAAAAGCAGGAAGATCCAAACGAACTCCACGACCAGCGCCGCTACTGGTAGATAGCAAGCAAGTCGTTTCCATCGCCGTTTGCCTGCGTCTGGTATCGCGCTGCTTTCACCCATTATGCCGCAAAACATCGCGGATGGATCTGGAGCTCATTCCTACCGGGCTCACGCCTCTTCGGTCGAGCCCGGCGAGCCGGTTACTACTAGAGCGGCGGACGCCGCAGACTGCGCTTGCCGAGTCAACGTCCGGTAAAATAGGGCGCCTGCGGCGACACCAACAAACCATGAGAAATTGGCCAGCCAACTGAGTGCAGGCACAATCACACACAAAAAAGAAACCAAAGATGCTGCTATCAAGGCGTACACGGCAGACAAATTAAAGCCGTGGCTATACCAATAAGCTCCCGATGGGGACATCGTATAAAGATCCTGCACGATCATCTTTTGCTTCTTCAGGCGATAGTAATCGACTAAAAGGATCCCGTACAGCGGACCGATGGCACACGCCAGAATGTCCAAGGTGCTGTGTATCACGGCCGGATTATTAAACAGATTCCACGGCGTGATAAAGACTGAAGCGACGGCGGCGATCATTCCGCCGGTTCGCCAGCTGATGTGGCTGGGAGCGACATTGCAAAAGTCGAAGGCCGGCGACACAAAGTTAGCCACGATGTTGATTCCGATCGTGGCGATGGTGAACGTCATCGCCCCTATCACCACGGCAAAGGGCGAATCGATTTTGCCGACAGTCTCAACCGGGTCCGTGATCAAACGCCCGAAAACGGGCAAGGTAGCAGACGTGGTAATAACGGTGACGACAGAGAAAGCGAGAAAGTTAACCGGCAGTCCCCAGAAATTACCCTGCTTAACCGCCTTCAGGCTGCGGCAGTAACGAGAAAAATCGCCAAAATTGAGCATGGGTCCGGAAAAATAGGAGACGACCAGTGATATGGCCGTCAGGATGACCGGTAGAGCGGTAAGGCCATGATACTTCACATCGCCTAGATTAAGACTGATATTTTGCCAGCCTGCTTTGTAGACCATGTAAGCGGCGAGCACGAACATCACGACGTAGACAGCAGGCCCGGCTACATCGATAAATCGTTTGATGGTTTCCATGCCGTTCCAAAACACAATGGCCTGGAGAACCCATAACAGTAGAAAACCCGCCCAGCCTAGAATCGAGAGCCCGAGAAAACCGTGTTGATGCACATCAGCATACGGCATCAGCCCAGGAGAGAACTTAAGCACAACAATAACCAGCGCGCTGGACGCCAGAAAGGTCTGCACCCCGTACCAGGCTACTGCGATAAGGCCGCGAATCAGGGCCGGAATATTTGCTCCGCGGACACCAAACGTCGCCCGACAGACGACCGGGTAAGGCACGCCGGCAACTTGGCTGGGCTTAGCGATCAGGTTGCAGAAGAGGTTGACGATCCCTATCCCAATTAAAAGACACACTAAGACTTGCCAGCTCGTCAGACCGAGGGCGAACAAACTCCCGGCGAAGACGTAACCGCCCACGCTATGGACGTCGGACATCCAAAACGCGAAGATATTGTACGCCTTCCAGGTTTGTTCCTTCACGGGCGCGAGATCATAGTTGTAAAGCTTCGGATTCGCGTCAGTGATTTCTCGGTTAACGTCCTGCGTAGCTGTCGTGATCATTTTTCTCCTCCTGCTTTATTTGAGCCAAGCCTGGCGAATAATTTGATCAGCGCTGCCGCTGGGGTGCCGGCCCGACTAGGGAATCGTTTGGCTAGAAGGCAAGATTCGAGCCAGGCTTTCCGGATGGCCGCGGGGCCGACAATGGGCCCAGACCTGTCATCCGGCTACGCGCTCAGGTTTTAAGAGGGACAAGGTTGCGACATAGAGCGCAGAAAGAGATGGATGTGCGTCGCGCAATCCCCTGCTCACCTCGGCCTCGCAAGCGAGGCAACGCTCCACGCCTCACCGTCCCATCGGAAATTTGACAACGGACGAAAAAAGAATAGACGGTTACGTGCTCAAAGCCTGGAAGTTACGAGCCGAAAAAACATTGTTTTCGGTCGAAACTCCGGCGGCTGAAGGCCGGAAGAAAGGGAAGTGATGTGATGGGATGTTAAGGGTTGGGTTAGTTGGGTTAATTCGTTTATTTTTTTGTTTTTGTAAGAAGTTAGCAACACCGCTCGAATTCGCTGAGTCTCAGGTCGGTGTAGAAGAGGGTTCTCCCTCCGTCTGGCAGTATCTCCGCGCCGTCCCCGAAGAAATAAAAGCGGCCGGGTTCTGCTCCTTCGTGGCAATCAAGGATTCCATACGCAATCGCATGCCAGCGTTTGTGTCATCCCGATCGACGAATCCATCGTGCTGCCATATCGACGCCCAATCAGACTTAGATGAAGGCGAGAAGTGAAAGGTGAGAAGCAAGCCGCGTTACGAGGGCAGCATGGAGACGTGTTGCGAAAGAGAAAGAGAGAAAAGGGAAAATGGTAAAGTTGTTTATTGTTGTCAGTGCAGTTTTGGCACCGCTATTAGCTCAGGGCGATACAACTTATAACTTGGATCAACTGTCGCCACTGGACCGACAGGTGCAACCGCTGATATACGATGTTTTCAGCGTCTGTTATTTTGGCGTTGAGCCGGTTTACACTCAGATACCCGCCAAAGCCGTCAAATACTGGGAAAGAGCGCGCTCGCATCCAACTCATCCGCTCGATTTTGTTATTACCTACATTAAGGTAACGCGTTCTCATCAGGATGACTTGGATGTTCATTGCGCAGGCTGGTTAACCTTAATTGATGAAACTGGTAGCGGTAAGATAACGGGAACCGTCTATGCCGATTGGGATCTGGCCTTCACCGGAAAGGGGCCATGGTCGACACAGCCAGCTTCGGATCCCGGCATCAATCCCGTCTTAGCGGGATTTAACGAATCGAGCAGCAGCGACTTCGTAAAAGAATATCCGCTGGAAACGTCTGGAACACCGTGATCACGCGGCAGCTTCCGGATCGAAAAACGATTGAGAAGGCAAATGCTGTCCCGGAGGGCCTAACTGATCGTAGGCTGGCAATTTATTGCCTGGGAAAGTGCACCAAAGGACCCCGTCCCGTCGGGAACGGTTCGATAGAGGCAATGGAGGCTCTTGGTAATGTAAGGTTGTGACGGTGGCAAAGTCGATCTGATCAGACCGTCTCTACGAACGGATTCCTTTCTTCCTAGGTCCTTGGCAATAAATTGCCAGGCTACGATCATCTTGTCCCTCCGGGACAGAAGAACCCGTTTTTCAACAGGTGCCGGACTATGCTTATGCCTGCGCTTCGCGCCTCAAGACCAATCTACCGCCATTACTCCATGACTCCGCGATGCATCTCGCTGTTTTCCGAGCACGGGACGACGGCACTTGCAAAGCAACCATTGCTCGGCATCCTGCTTATTCCGCTATGTCTAGACAACCCACGCTCACACTTAACGATGGAAATGTTATCCCGCAGTTCGGCCTCGGAGTTTGGCAGGTGCCGAATTCACGGGCAGCTCAAGTCGTCAGCCACGCGATTTCCACGGGCTATCGTTTGATCGACACAGCCGCAATCTACGAAAATGAATCCGGCACCGGCAGCGGCATCGCGAAAGGATCTGTTCCCCGGGAAGAGCTATTCATCACCACCAAGCTTTGGAATTCAGAGCATCGAAACGCTCCTCGTGCGTTCCAAGACAGCCTTGACCTGCTCGAGCTGGACTACTTGGATCTTTATCTCATTCACTGGCCGAAACCGCGTCAGAACGCTTACGCTCAAGCCTGGAAAGCCTTGGTCAAATTGAAAGCAGAAGGTCGAGTGAAATCGGTGGGCGTTTCAAATTTCACGGTTACCCAGCTGAAACGAATCATCGATGAGACTGGCGTCGTCCCCAGTGTCAACCAGATCGAATTGCATCCCCGCTTCCAACAGAATGAATTGGTGGCGTTCCACGCCGAGCACGGAATCGTGACCGAATCCTGGAGTCCGCTCGGTCAAGGCACATTGTTCGACGATCCTGACCTAGAGCAGCTGGCTAACAAGTACGGCAAAACCGTGGCTCAGGTTGTTATTAGATGGCATGTCGACCGCGGATTCGTCGTGATCCCGAAATCGGTGAAACCGGGCCGGATTGAAGAGAATTTCGACGTGTTCGATTTCGACCTCGACAAAGAAGACATCGCGAAAATCGCATCGCTCGATAGCCGCGACGGGCGAATTGGTCCGGATCCGGATACGGCAGATTTTTGATAGTACGATGGTAGGGCGAGGCTCCCGAAAGACCTCGCGCTGTAATCAACGAGCTGGATGACTCGATGGCCAGACGGACCTTAGGCTAAAGAGCGCGCCGAGCCGTTGGTGTGTGGCATGATTCAACCGTAAATCGCGGCATATCGAAAGAACGGCTCGGCGCGTTTTCTGGCCTAACATTAGTTCCGTCCAACGAAACAGCTTGTCCCTCCGGCTATGCCGATTGATCTATCGGGAGCCTCGCCCTACCAAGATCACCGACAACCGTTCCGGAGCCTAGTTCCAAGCTAGTTTGCTTCTCGTCGTCCAGTAAACACTGGGAGGTTCAGCGAGTCGCAATAAGCGAGCTAGAATCGCTTGATCGAGCTGTAACCGGCACGCTTGCACGTTCGACAATATTTGTTCTGGATTAGCAGCTCCGCTAAGAACGACGTCCACAAAAGGCTGGCTCAGACAAGCGGCCAGGCCTATCGCATCAGTCGTGGCTCCTAGGTCTCGCGACTCAGCCTGCAGGACTCCCAGTTTGGAAGCGAAATCGGGCTCTTGATTTCTGTCGGTTAATCGTCCGTTGGCGAGCGCTTCTTTGATGATGACACCGATGCCGGCGGCATGCGCTTCTGCTAAAGCCGCGCCGACCGAGGGCTCGAGCAGATTCCAAGTCGCTTGCACCGAATCGAATAGCCGGGATCCGTCGATCTGTATTTCCATGGCTCTGCGTAAGGTTTCGCTTTGGCTTGGACCGCTCAAGGTAAGTCCGATTCGGATACCTTCAGACTTGAGCCGAGATAGCTTTTGGAGCACAGCGCCATTTTCCAAAACCCCGCTTTCCGCGGTAGCAGAATGAATCTGGTAGATCCGCAAATAACCATCTAACAGCGCCTGGCTTTCCGGCCACTGTTTCTCCAGAGTGGCCAAGGAATGTTCTTTAACTTCGTGTGCCTTAGCCTTGATTCTCCAATCAGCGGTATAGGTGTAACCCCATTTTGACCCGACCGTGACTGAGTCCGGTGATACCGCGCGCGACTTCAACCAAGTGGCTAAGAACTTTTCCCCTAAGCCATAGGATCTGGCCGCATCGAAGTAGCGAATCCCGGCGTTCCAGGCCGCATTCAATACATCATGAGCTCGATGTTCCATCTCGTCCACGTTATAGTCGTGGGCTAAGTCGTCCGAGTGCCCGAGATTGATATATCCGGGCCGCCCGAGCGCGGCCATTCCTAGGCCGATGCGAGATACCGTTAGTCCAGTGTCACCAAATCGTCGCAGTTCCACAGAGAATTCTCACGCAAAGACGCAAAGGCGCAAAGTTAAGACCGAGAGTGCGTCGCAGACACCGCAGATGTATCCACTGTCTAGTCACAGACTACGCAAACACTCGTTAAGCCAGCCCTTCGAGTCGACTCAGATCGAAAGTCATATTCATCTATCTAGCGCGTCTGGCATGTCAGTCTGGGCTGCTTGCCATCCGCCGTAGTGGTAGCCGCCAGAGCCCCCCGGTCGAATAGGCACCGTGGTAGGCGCCTCTACCGTAACCATAGCTGCCAGAACCGGAGTAGGTTTTTCCATAGCGCCCGGTAGCCGTGGTGGAACCCGAATGCGAGTACTTACCCCCGTCTTCCGGCGCTCAGATGCTGCTCGGGCAAGCGGGTGCTGAGAAACATTCCAAACAGCGCAGCGCCAAAACAGCAGGCGAACACGATGAAGCCAATAGCGATTGAATTCATGATCGCCGCTGCTTAGGAGGACCGGTTGCTGCCAGTATGGTTAGGACATTCATAGAGTTTGCTGTCAATCATGGGGGAAAGAGAAGGGTAAGTGTGACTTGCACTAACGCGGTGTCGTTGCCTGCCGTGGGTCGTATGGCATTGTAGTACGCATCTACGGATAGCTTCATGCGCTGCGCACCGAGCCGAAACACCTTCTCGATGCCCCCGCCAATCGGAACGGTCCATTGTTGTCCGTTCTTCGATAGCCAGTTTGCGGTGATATTTGGCGATGAGCCCACCGACCATCCGTTACCGAAATGATAGGTGATAACAGGGTTAAGCAGAAAGCTGTTGGTCCTGTCGCTACTGTGGGGTGGTCCGCCGAAAGACCAAATATTATTGACAACTACGCCCCAGACCCAGGGACCCGCATCTTTTTTTAGGAATGCCACTGACGGGCCAGAGCCCCATTTGTTCACGCCAAGGGCCTTGTTTGTGGCCGACGGATAATAGAGCACCGGCCCGGCGCCCCAGAAGAAGGTGGTCCCATGCTCTGGCGACAAAAAGAAGGTCGTATAACCATTCGAAAGCCCGGATTCCCAGTCTTCGCGGAGCTTCTTCGGCGGCTGTATAACTGCAGGAAACTTAGTCCGCGTGATGAGCGCCCAATCCGCATTTAGTATGAATGGCACCACCGCTTGATCGATTTCAAACGTGTCTTTGGTGGCCTTATAAGGACCCTCATTGAACTCCGCTTCATAACGTAAAGGCAGAGTAATGATGCGCGTAACGGGGTTTTCCGCCTCCTTAGATAACTCGGTGTCACTCAAGGCCGCCGCCGCCCGGCCCAGCGATGGAATGATCGGTCCCCAGAACCAATCTTCATTTAACCTGAGCGGTAACACTGCCGGATCGGACTCTGCCTCATAGAGCAAAGGCGACGTGACATCCGTCGTTGCGGGGTTTTCTAGCCCTTTAATTAACGCGCTATTGCTCAGGAGCGGCGATAACTGTCCCAACGAGGGACTGGCCGCTCCTAATGATACCAGGATCGCAACGACCCAGTTAATCGTGCTTTTCGAGAACTTCAATTGAAGTGCTCCGTCGGAGTAGGCAGCACATAACCCACCTCCTTGTTCGCAATTTGCTTAGAAGGCGAATCTGAGGCCGAAATTAACCTGGATAAAGTCTTTCACCGACGAATTGAACGAATGCTGACCGCCACCGACCCAGTTATAGCCGGCCTCGCCAAAGGCTCCGATATGGGGGGTAAACCGATACTCCAGTCCACCGCCAATGTTCCCGAGAAAGCGATTGCCGTCTACGTTCGAAGAGGCATTATTGAATCTCCGATTTACCGTTGCATCGGGCGTGTTGATCGTGTTGTTTCCCGCGCCGGTGAAAACACCGCCAAAGCCGCCGAAGGTGTAAGGCGCCAAGTGAACACCGGGCCAGTAGTCATCCAAGGGGAGGCGCAAGACGACGTCTCCAGTGAGCACACCCGCCGCCGCACTGGCTGATGAGGTAGATCTACTGAAACCGTTGCTGCTGGTGACGCTTAAAGTTTGGGCGTTGAGTTCTACCCCCGCACCTTGGAACCTGAAACCTAGATACTTCCAGGGTAAGAAATAAGTGAAATCCATGCCTCCACCCCAACCATTGGGGCTGCCGCTGGAGGAGAGTGTCCAAGTGGTGCCATCATTAAAGGTGGTTTCTCTTCTTCCCCCTCCGTTCGTCCCGGTTACGTAGGTCGCAAAGGCTCCAATATCGAATTCGTTCCCTCTAAAGTACGATTCCGGCGGCGCAGGTGGCGTGATGACTTGTTTAGAAGATATTTCTGGCCCCCCTGCGAAGCAGGTAACTGCTTGTGAAGCAAAGGCCACAACGGCTAAGGCGACGACGTTTTTCATAATGTTAGGTTCTCGTTCTCCCTGATGGACCGCAATAGCACGATCATCTCAACCACTCGACGCGCGGAAGGAACGACTCCAGATCGCGGACCTTATACGGCTAGGGGTATCATTTCGGGTAGAACCTGCCTATGGGACCTTAGTCGCATAGGCAAGCGCTGGCCCCAGGTAGCCGCCTCGATTGCATGGACGGAGGTGCAATCTTTCATTTCACGCTTCCGGCTCTGCGTTAGGCAATCGAAATGAGCCCGCAAAATGAGAGCATGGTCTTCGTCATCGACGATGACGCTTCGGTCCGAAGAGCGCTGGCTCGTCTTCTCCGATCGGTGGGGTATCCCTATGAATGTTTTCCATCTGCTCACGCTTTCCTAGCTCGCCCTCCCGTCGCTGTTCCCTCCTGTGTGGTTCTCGATTTTCGGATGCCCGGATTGGACGGATTGGAGTTGCAGAATGCGCTGATTGCCGCCGGACGCGATGAATCGCTCGTCTTCATCACCGGCCACGGTGACATACCGACCTGCGCTAACGCGATGAAAGCGGGCGCTATTGATTTTCTCTCGAAGCCTTTTCGGGACGAGGATTTGCTTAACGCCATCGCTCGTTCTCTTCGAGTGGCTCAGCGCCCCTTAGCTGAACATGCTGAAAGAACCAGGATTCAGGCGCTCGTAGATCACCTAACGCCGCGAGAACACGAGGTCCTGAAATTGGTTGTTCTCGGGAAGCTGAATAAACAGATCGCTGCCGAACTAGGCGCCAGCGAAAAAACAATTAAAGTGCATCGTGGCCGGGTGATGCAGAAAATGCAGGTATTCTCTGTCGCAGAATTGGTGAGACTGACAGAAAGCGTTGGAATCCTCTCGGAATCAAGCAAGGATTGGACTAAGGTCTAATATCGCATACCCAGGCTGTCGGTTAGGGTGCCAAAGCGTTGTTCTCGGCGGCCGGCTTCAATCTCTTATGCCCCGGTGTTCGAACGAAAAACGATGGTGCAGTCTTCTTTGGAGACGATGAAGGAAATTTCCTAGTGCCCGATTGGCCAGAGACGGTATGTGTAGTCGACGATGACACTTCGGTGTTGAAAGCGTTGGGCCGTCTACTTTCCTCGGCCGGATTACACGCGATGGGGTTCAAAGATCCGCGAGTGTTCCTCGAACACGCAAAAGATCACGAGGTTGCGCTCGCGGTTATCGATGTCTGGATGCCGG
>Ga0210401_10001608_pt1 | contig 25838 bp, 26 predicted proteins | sample IncBWH32MmetaG_FD_150866 | JGI IMG/M metagenome (GOLD analysis project Ga0210401, IMG submission 150866) | Forest soil microbial communities from Barre Woods Harvard Forest LTER site, Petersham, Massachusetts, United States - Inc-BW-H-32-M | ecosystem: Environmental > Terrestrial > Soil >...
AAGTCCATAGAGCGTATGCAGCGTACGCACCGCAAGCTCGGTATAGGCGGCATCGATCAGCACCGAGAACTTGATCTCGGAGGTGGTAATGGCGCGGATATTGATGTTGCGCGCGGCGAGCGCCGCAAAGGCCGTGGCGGCGACGCCGGCATGGCTGCGCATGCCGCTGCCGATCACCGAGACCTTGGCGACATCGGTGGCGCTGTCGAGCCGCGCGTAGCCTATTTTGCTTTTCGCCGAAGTAATGGTGTCGCGGGCACGGCCATGGTCGGAGGCCGGAACCGTGAAAGTCAGGTCGGTGGTCTTGCCGTCCTCCGAGACGTTCTGGACGATCATGTCGACATTAATATTGGCTTCCGCCAACGGCCCGAAGATCGAGGCGGCGACGCCCGGCTTGTCCTCGATCTGGCGCACGGAAATCTGGGCCTCGTCCTTGGAAAAGGCGATGCCGGTGACGACGTGGTTTTCCATGATCTCCTCCTCGCTGCAGATCAGCGTGCCCGGTGGCGTGGCGTGCGAGTCGATATCCTCCGGATTGTCGAAGCTCGAACGGACGAATATCGGCATGTTGTGCACCATGCCAAGTTCCACCGAGCGCACCTGCAGCACTTTGGCGCCCTGCGAAGCCAGTTCAAGCATGTCCTCGAAGGCAATCTTGTCGAGCCGGCGCGCTTTCGGAACCACGCGCGGATCCGTCGTATAGACGCCATCAACGTCGGTGTAGATATCGCAGCGGTCGGCATGGATGGCGGCTGCGAGCGCGACCGCCGAGGTGTCGGAACCGCCGCGCCCGAGCGTCGTGATCCGTCCCGTCTGCGGGTTGATGCCCTGGAAGCCGGCAATGACGGCAACCTCGTTGCGGTCCTTGAAGCGGTTGATGATTTCGACGCCGTCTATACCGAGGATACGGGCGGAAGCATGCGCATCGCTGGTTCGAATGGGGATCTGCCAGCCCTGCCAGGAACGCGCCTGGATGCCGATCCCCTGCAATGCGATTGCAAGCAGCCCGGAGGTAACCTGTTCGCCGGAGGCGACCACCGCGTCATATTCGCGCGCGTCATGCATCGGCGACACCTCGCGGCACCAGTCCACGAGCTCATTGGTCCTGCCGGCCATCGCCGACACCACCACCGCGACGTCATGGCCCGCATCGACCTCGCGCTTCACATGTCGCGCGATGTTGCGGATACGTTCGATATTGGCGACGGAGGTGCCGCCGAATTTCATTACGAGGCGGCCCATGACGACGCGCGCATTCCCCTAATGAGGATAAGTTGATGGCCTCGGCGGAAACCGGAGGCGCCAGAGCCAAAACGCGCGTATACATAGCGACGGGACCGGGGGCAAGCCAGTTGCTTCCAACCCAGGGCATGTGCGGTAGGTATTGAGGCAAGTATATGGGGCGTTATATCGATGATATCCTGCAGCCCGGCGAGAAGGTGCTGTATTCCACCAACGCCCATTGGGTGTTCTATCTCCCGGCGATCGGGGCCTGGATGGCCGCATTGGTTCTGCTGATCCTGTCGCGGTCGACCACGATCCCGGGCTTCATCCTGTTGTGTCTGTCGGCTTCCGCCGTGGCGGCGCTCGCGGCGCTGTATTGGACGGCAAGAGCCTGGTTCCACCGTTGGACTACCGAGACCGACGTCACCACTATGCGCGTCGTGCACAAGACCGGGTTCATCAAGCGTCGGACCTTCGAAATGGCGCTCGACAAGGTCGAGAGCGTCGATGTCAATCAGAGCATCCTTGGCCGCATCCTCAATTACGGCGACGTGACCATCCTCGGCGTCGGCGAAGGCAAGGAAACCATCTCGACCATCGCCTCGCCATTGGCTTTCCGCAGCCACATCACCGCGCGATAGAACGGCACGTCAACCATGGTCTTGCAACCGAACCCTCGCGCAAACAGTCCCTCCGGCGCGGGCTCGACGGTCGATCCCGCCGAGATCGCGAAATTTTCCAAATTGTCGGAAGAGTGGTGGGATCCCCGCGGCAAGATGGCCCCACTGCACAGGATCAATCCGCTGCGGCTGACCTATATCCGCGATGCCGCCTGCCGCAAGTTCCAGCGCAACGTCAAGAGCCTGAATTGCCTCTCCGGCCTGCGCATCCTTGATATCGGCTGCGGCGCGGGGCTGCTGTGCGAGCCGCTCACCCGTCTCGGCGCACAGGTGATCGGCGTCGATCCTTCCGCCAGCAATATCGCCGCCGCCAAGCTGCATGCGGACAAGGGACACCTGTCGATCGATTATCGCTGCACCACGGTCGAGGAAATGGACGTGCGCGAACGCTTCGACATCGTGCTCGCCATGGAAGTGGTCGAGCATGTCAACGATATCGGCCTGTTTTTGGGGCGTTGTGCCGCAATGCTGAAGCCCGGTGGGCTGATGGTGGTCTCCACCCTGAACCGCAACTGGAAGAGCTTTGCGCTCGCGATCGTCGGCGCCGAATATATCCTGCGCTGGCTGCCGCGCGGCACCCATCAATGGGACAAGTTCGTCACCCCGGACGAACTCGCAAAGCACCTGCTCGACAACAGGCTCGTCATCACCGAGGAGACCGGCGTGGTCTATAGTCCTTTCGCCGACAGATGGAGCCTCTCCTCCGATATGGACGTCAACTACATGGTGGTGGCCGAGGAGATGGTGTAGCGAGCCGCAATCCTGTCATGCGCCATTCCGGTTGACCGCTTGAGCCGCGCCCGGCACGGTACGGCGACTTCCCGCCGGTCAACCATTCCCCCACATGTTCTCCATCGCCACGCTCTGGATTCCCTTCACCATCACGGCCGCGCTCGGCCAGGTCGCGCGCAACGCGATGCAGCGGCAATTGACCGGACCACTCGGCACCTGGGGCGCCACCAATATCCGCTTCCTGTTCGGCTTTCCGTTTTCGATCCTGTTCTTTGTGGTCGTGATCGTCGTCTCGGGCGATCACTTGCCGGTCCCGACGGCTTCGTTCTGGCCCTGGCTTTTGCTCGGCGCGCTTACCCAGATCATTGGCACCGGCATGATGCTGGTCGCTATGAACGACCGCTCGTTCGTGGTGAGCACGGCGTATCTCAAGACCGAGGCGATCCAGACCGCGATCTTCGGCTTCGTGTTTCTCGGCGATCATCTGACGCTGTTGAAGGTGGTCGCGATCCTGATCGCGACGGCCGGCGTCGTTATCGCGGCGCTGCGACCGGGTGTCGAGAAAGGTTTTACCGATTTGAAACCCACGCTGATGGGCCTTGGCGCCGCCGCATCGTTTGCGCTTTCGGCGGTAGGCTTTCGCGGCGCCGTGATCGTAGTGCCCGGCGTCTCCTTCGTGACCGCGGCGTCGTACACGCTGGTGTTCGGGCTGTTCGTGCAGACGCTGGTGCTGACGGTTTATCTGCTGGTCCGCGCGCCCGACGTGCTCAAGAAAATACTCTCGCTGTGGAAACCTTCGATGCTGGCGGGCTTCATGGGCGCGTTCGCCTCGCAGTTCTGGTTCCTGTCATTTGCGCTGACGGCAGCCGCCAATGTGCGCACGCTGGCGCTGATCGAGGTACTGTTCGCGCAGGGCGTGGCGTATTACTCGTTCCAGCAGCCGTTATCGGCACGGGAACTATCCGGCATCGTGCTGATCGTGATCGGGGTCGCGCTGCTGGTCGCGGCTTAATCTGGCAGTGGCGTTCTCTTGACAGCGCCTGCGCTCTTACCAATTGGTTAACCAAATTCCATCGGAGATCGGGGGCCGGCATGGTCTCATACACCGGCGGCTGTACCTGCGGCGCAGTTCGCTACGAGATCGCGGCAGAACCTGTTCGAGGTTTTCAATGTCAATGCCGTGACTGTCAGAGGGATACCGGCACGGGACATGCGTCGGTTGCTGTGTTTCCTCGTGCCGCCATGCGGGTCACCGGCGATGTCGTTGAAAATCCGAGAACCGCAGACAGCGGGGCCGAGAAGCGAAAGGGGTTTTGCGGCAAGTGCGGCTCGCCGCTCTATAACAAGCCGCAGAACGTGCCGGACATGATCGGCGTTTATGTCGGCACGCTCGATGACCCTTCCGGATTCGAGCCGCAGATGGTGATGTTCGCATCGCGCGGCCACGATTGGGACCATCTCGACCCGGCGCTGCCCAGGGTGCCGTATATGCGGCGGCCCAAATCCTAGAGCGGGATGACTTTTCTTCGAATCGTCATCCCGCTCTATCTTTTTGTTTGAGCATGATCTTTTCGGAAAACCGGTGTCCACTTTTCCGGATCATGCTCTAGGCGCCGGCTCACAGTCATTCCGGGGCGCGAGCAGAGCGAGCGAACTATGATGTGCAATTGCACATCTGAGAATCTCGAGATTCCGGGTTCGATGCTTCGCATCGACCCGGAATGACGCTGCGCGTCAGTTCCGGTCCTCCGGCAGCACCGGCAGCGGCGAGACCTCGACGCCCTCGTCGATCAGCGCCCGCGCTTCGTCCGGCGAAGCCTCGCCATAGATCGGGCGGTGCTCCATATCGCCGTAATGCATCTTGCGCGCTTCGTTCGGAAAGCGCTCGCCGACATTGTCGGCGTTTTTGACGATGTGATCGCGCAATTCCTTGAGCTTGGCGCGCAGCTCGCGCTCCTGCGCCATCAAGAGCGGCGTCGAAGCGGGTGCCGTGATCTCCGTGGCGGATGCCGCGGGTTCCTGCGTGGGCGCGGTGATTTCGCGACCCCTCTTGCTCGCGATCTGCGGGGCCATGATCGCCTTCTCCACCTTGGCCGAGCCGCAGACAGGGCAAGCCACGAGCTTGCGCCGAACTTGCGCATCGTAGACGGAAGAGCTTTGGAACCAGCTTTCGAACGAGTGATCTTTTTCGCAACGCAGCGAGTATCGGATCATGCCGATCCCCGCACCAGGTGCAGATGTTCCGGTCCCGCCTTGGGGTCGGCGATGCCAAAGCGGCGGCCGTGCTGCAACGACGGCACGGTTTTCCGCGCGGTTTCGACCTTGCTGGGGTCGATTTTCGCCAGGAACACGCCGGGCTCGACGCCGCCTTCGGCCAGCACCTCGCCCCAGGGGTCGACGATCAGCGAGTGGCCATAGGTCTCGCGCTTGTTCTCATGCAATCCGGCCTGGGCTGCGGCGAACACGAAGCAGCCGGTCTCGATCGCCCGCGCACGGAGCAGCGTATGCCAATGTGCCTCCCCCGTCTTTCGCGTGAACGCGGAGGGGACCGTAAGGAACGAGGCGCCGCTTTCGGCCAGCGCGCGGTAGAGTGCCGGAAAGCGCACATCGTAGCAGATCGTGAGCCCGATCCGGCCCCACGGCAGGTCGGAGATCACGGCGGTCTCGCCCGGCTGGTAATTAGCGGATTCGCGATAGCTCTCGCCGCCCGGAAGGTCGATATCGAACATGTGGATCTTGTCGTAGCTTGCGAGCACGTTGCCGTCGGGCCCGATCAGGAACGAGCGGTTGACGGCCTTTTCCGGCGAGAAGCGCAGCGCCAGCGAGCCGATGTGAAGATGGATTTTCAGCTCAGTGGCGAGCGCGCGATAGGCCTTGAGCGAACCATCATCCTCTTCGGTGGCGAGATGCTCGAACAGCGCCTTGCGGTTTAATTGCATCATGTTGCTCACCTCGGGGGTGAGTACGTAATCCGCGCCCTGCGCGGCCGCCTCGCGGATCAACCTGGTGCCCTGATCGAGGCTCGGCTCGGGAAGGAGCGAGGTGCGCATCTGCACCATGGCGGCAGTGAAGGTCTGGTTGTTGCTCATGAAGAGGCCTTTTCACCCGCCAGCATTGCATCGAGCTTGCCCTCGCGGTCGAGCGCATAAAGCTCGTCGCAGCCGCCGACATGGGTTGCGCCGATGAAGATTTGCGGAAATGTCGTGCCGACTCCAGCACGATGGTACATCTGTTGACGGACCGTTGGATCCTTGCCGACGTCGAATTCGGTGAACGCGGCCTTCTTGCGGTTCAACAGCGATTTGGCCGCGCTGCAATAGCCGCAGCCCGGGCGGGTGTAGATTTCGATGGCAGCGGTCATGTTGCGCTCTATTAGAAAAACTACCTGATTATATGGGAGGGCGGTGGGTATCCACAACCCGCGCGAACACCAGCACGTCGACAGCAGCGGCTTTGGCACGCAACAATGCCCGCGCGCAGGCATCGACGGTAGCGCCGGAAGTCAGGACATCGTCGATCAGGATCACGCGGCGGCCCTGGATTTCGGACTGCCGGTCGGCGGACACCTTGAATGTGCCCTGCACATTGCTGGCGCGCTGCGGCCGCGACAGCCCGCCCTGCTGCTCGGTAGCCCGGACCCGGCGAAGCACGTCTCCTCTCGCTTTGACGCCGCTTTGGCGTTCGATGATTCGCGCCAGCACGCCGGACTGATTGTAACGGCGGTGCCACGCCCGCCGCCAATGCAGCGGAACCGGGATGAGCCAGTCGGCTTCAGTGAGTAATTCCTTGCCGGCGCGGGCCATCCAGCGGCCCATCGCCGGCGCCAGATCAGTGCGGTCCTGATACTTCAGCGCATGCACCAGCGTTCGCGCGACGTCGTCATAGCGCACGACGGCGCGGGCGCGGGCGTGGCCGGCGGATTGGCGATCGCCTCCATCGACAACAGTTCGGGCCCGGGATCGTAGACAAAGGGAATGCCGAGTTTTGGACAAAACGGCTTTGCGATGAACGACAGCTTTGCCCAGCAATTTGCGCAGACGCCCTCGCCATCGACCGGTTCGCGGCAGGCGACGCAGAGCGTCGGCAGCGCGACGTCGAGCATCAGCCGCGCGGCATGCGCCCACGCGCCGCGACACGAATTCAGCGCGCCGCGCAAATGGGCTGCGATGGAGCGGGATGGGGCAATTTCGGCGTCCATGCGACGAGGCTAGCGGCCGGGCGGGCGATGCTCAAGCACCGGATTGCCAGATGTGGCGGGATCGGCGTAACCAACCAGCATGACCCCGAACCCGACCGCCGCACCCATCCTGTTCGACCGCTCGCTGCTGCGCGCGCGGCAGCGGCGTGCGCTGAAGCAGGGGCCTGCGACCTTCCTGCTCGACCGCGTGGCGGAAGACATGGAAGAGCGGCTGGCAGCGGTGAAGCGGGATTTTGCCGATGTTGCCGATATCTGGACGCCCGGCGATGCCTTGCGAAAACCGTTGGGCGATCGATTCAAGTCCCTCACGCATGTCGTCCTCCTGGACTCGGAGGTCCTGCCGTTGCATCCGGAGCAGCTCGACCTTGCGATCTCCGCGCTTGCCTTTCAGTTCGTCAACGATCTGCCCGGCGTGCTCGCGCAAATTCGCCGCGGGCTAAAACCCGATGGGCTGTTGCTGGCGGCGATGATCGGCGGCGATACGCTCAACGAGCTACGGCATTGCTTTGCCGCGGCGGAAGCCGAGCTGGAGGGCGGGGTGTCGCCGCGCGTCGCGCCGTTTGCCGACTTACGCGATATCGGCAGTCTCCTGCAGCGCGCAGGGCTGGCGCTGCCCGTCACCGACGTCGATCGCGTCGTGGTGCGCTATGACAGCGCGTTCGCGCTGATGGCCGATTTGCGGCGGATGGCTGCGACCAACATCCTCATTGAGCGGCGGCGGACGCCAACCCGCCGCGCCACCCTGCTGCGGATGGCCGAAATCTATCGCGACCGATTTGCCGACGCCGACGGCCGCATCCGCGCCACTTTCGACGTGATCTGGCTGTCCGGCTGGGCGCCGCATGACAGTCAGCCAAAACCACTGCGGCCGGGATCGGCGACGGCGAGCCTCGAAGAGGCGGTGAAGAAGGCGCCGAAACGAAGCTGATGCCTGCGTTCCCTCCGCGTCATCGCCGGGCTTGACCCGGCGATCCATCTATCTCGCAAGAATTCTCTTGAAGATCGATGGATGCGCGGGCATAGGCGAGCCGAAGCGACGCCGTCCTTCGGACGGCTATGCCCGCGCATGACCACAGGGGTCACATCAACAAATCAATGAGATGCGGAATCAGCGGAATATCCGCCGGCGGCATCGGGTAATCGCGCAGCTTGTTGGCGCGGACCCAGGCCAGATTCTGGCCCTCGCGCGGGGTCACGCTGCCTTCCCAGCGCCGGCAGATGTAAAGCGGCATCAGCAGATGAAAACTGTCGTAGGCGTGGCTTGCGAAGGTGAGCGGCGCGAGGCACGCCTCTGCGACGGTGATGCCGATCTCTTCATGCAGCTCGCGGATCAAGGTCACCTCCGGCCGCTCGCCGGGCTCGACCTTGCCGCCGGGAAATTCCCACAGGCCGGCGAACGTCTTGCCATGCGGCCGCTGCGCGATCAGCACCCGCTTGTCGGCATCGACCAGCGCGCAGGCAACCACCAGAGTGAGTTTGACGTCGGCCATACGTCGCTGCTTCAGGAGCGGTAATCGGCGTTGATCGCGATATATTCGTTGGTGAGGTCGCAGGTCAGCACCCGGTCGCGGCCTTTGCCCAGGCCCAATCCGATCCTGATCTGGATTTTTGGATTCTTCATCGCGGCCGAGACTTCCTGCTCGTTGTAGGACGGATCGCGCGCACCGCTTTTGGCGACGCGAATGCCGTTGAAGGAGATCGAAAGCTTGTCGCGATTGGCGGGTTCGCCGGCCTTGCCGACTGCCATCACCACGCGGCCCCAATTGGCGTCCTCGCCAGCGATCGCGGTCTTTACCAGCGGCGAGTTCGCCACCGACATCGCGATTTTTCGCGCCGATTTTTTCGACACCGCGCCCTCGACGATGATCTCGACCAGTTTTCGCGCGCCTTCGCCGTCGCGCGCCACCTGTTCCGACAGATCAGCCAGCACGGCGTAGAAGGCCTTTGCAAAAGCTTTCAGCCGTGGATCGCCCGCGCGGCTGATTTTTGGCGCACCGCTCGCCGCCGCCGTGCCGGTCGCGAATGCCAGCAACGTGTCGGAGGTCGAGGTGTCGCCATCGATGGTCACGGCGTTGAAGGTGTCCTCGACGCCGCCTCTCAGCAGCGATTGCAGCGCGCTTGCCGAAATCGGCGCATCGGTGAACACAAACGACAGCATGGTCGCCATGTCGGGCATGATCATGCCGGCGCCCTTGGCCATGCCGTTGATGGTGACGTTGGCCTTGCCGAGCCTGACGGACACGGTCGCGAGCTTCGGAAAGGTGTCAGTGGTCATGATCGCGTTGGCGGCGTTCATCCAGTCGCCGGGCGCCGCAGACTCCGCCAGTGTGGCGAGCACGCCGTCGAACTTGGTGGCGTCGAGCGGTTCGCCGATCACCCCGGTGGAAGCTAGGAACACTTCGTTCGGGCTGCAGCCGGCGGCCTTGGCAGCAAGTGCGGCGGTCAGCGCGGTGGCTTGCCGCCCGGTCTTGCCGGTGAAGGCATTGGCGTTGCCGGAATTGACTACCAGCGCGCGGGCCCGACCGCCTTTCAGTTTGGCGCGGCACCATTCGACCGGCGCGGAAGGACACTTCGATTGGGTGAAAACGCCGGCAACCGTCGTGCCCTTGTCCATGATCGCCAGCAGCACGTCAGTACGGCCCTGATAGCGGATGCCCGCGGCCGCGGTGGCAAGCTTGACACCCGCAATGACGGGCATGTTGGGGACGTGGGTCGGGGCGTTAGGGGAGACGGGTGGGGACATTGGGGCGCCTTATCGACAAAGAAAATCCGTCATGGCCGGGCTTGTCCCGGCCATCCACGTCTTTCTCGCTGAACGAGTTTCAAGACGTAGATGGCCGGGACAAGCCCGGCCATGACGGTTGTAGATACTATCGGCTTGTCAGAAGTGACAGCGAATTTTTACTTCTTCGCCGGCGCCATCTTGGAGTCGGCCGGGTCCTTGGCCGCATCCGGCTTGGCGTCGGTCTTGGCGGTCTCCGCCGTCTTGTCCATGCGCTCGATCTTGGCGGCCTCACGCAGCTTGCCGACGTAATCGGCTTGCGCCTTGCGCGCCACATAGGTCTCGATCTGGCCCTTGACCTGAGCGAAGTCTGGCGCCTTGCGCTTGCGCTTTTCCTCGACCTTGATGACGTGCCAGCCGAATTGCGACTTGACGGGATCGGAGATCTTGCCGGGCTCGAGCGCGAAAGCCACCGTGGAGAATTCCGGCACCATCTGGTCCTTGGTGAAGAAGCCGAGATCGCCGCCGTCGGAGGCGCCCGGATCCTTGGATTTCTTCTTGGCGAGCTCGGCAAAATCGGTGCCCTTTTTCAGCTCTTCCTCGACCGCCTTGGCCTCGTCCTCGGTCTCGACCAGGATGTGCCGGGCGTGCACTTCGTCCTCGCCCACGATCTCCTTGGACGCCTGCTCATAGACCTTCTTCATGGCGTCGTCGGTGGTCGCGGCCTTGCCTTCGTTCGCGAGCAGGCTGTCCATCAGAAGACGGCTGCGCGTGAACGCCAGCCGCTTCTTGAAATCTTCGCCGTCCTGGACTTTCTTGTCCTCGGCCGCCTTGGAGACAATCTTCATGTCGATCAGAAACGCCAGCACGTTTTCGTCCTTGGTCGCCGGGTCCATCTGCGCGAGGCTGGGACCGAGTTCCTCCTCGGCGAGCGCGACGTCGCTCTGATGGATTTCAACGCCATTGACCTTGGCAAGCACCTTGTCTTCGGCGCTGGCCGGGCCCGCGTAGAGCGCGATGGCGAGACAGCCCGCCACTACCGCGGCGAAGCCCAGGCGTAAGCCGGTTTTCGTTACCGGAAACGAAGTGGTCATGGAAAATCCTTATCTTGGAGAAGGGCAAATTGGGAGGCGGGACACTCGCCCAATCATGGGACCTTGGCAACGCGAAAAGTCTGTCAAAATCATGAATTCCTTGACAGCTGCGCGATACCGCCAGGGCGGTGGCGCCGTTGACAAGCATGCGACCCGGCCATATCTCTGCCACCATCGTGTCAACGGCGATAGCGCTTATTTTGCTGCGTTTTTGGCCGTTGCACCTTGGATTGCCTAATTCCCACTGATTGGCGGACGGTCCTTAGGTTCGGGGATTTTGCCGCGACGCGTCACGGTGAGTTGATAGGCGATCCGGTGGACCACGTCACGGCTGCAACGCGTGAACCGCGAGGACAGGAATTCGGCATGATCGGCGCGCTCGCCCGCAAGTTTTTCGGCTCCGCCAACGACCGGCGGGTGAAGGGGTACCAGCCCCGCGTCGACGCCATCAATGCGCTTGAACCGGAAGTCGCCGCATTATCCGACGAGGCGCTGAAAGCCCGCACCGCCGAATTCCGCAAGCAACTCGCCGAAGGCAAGACGCTCGACGACATCCTGGTTCCGGCGTTCGCCACCGTGCGCGAGGCCGCCAAACGCACGCTTGGGCAGCGGCATTTCGACGTACAGTTGATCGGCGGCATGGTGCTGCACGAGGGCGACATCGCCGAGATGAAGACCGGCGAAGGCAAGACGCTGGTGGCGACGCTTGCGGTCTATCTCAACGCGCTCGCCGCCAAGGGCGTTCACGTCGTTACCGTCAACGACTACCTCGCCCGCCGCGACTCCGAGTGGATGGGCCAGATCTACTCCTTCCTCGGCATGACCACCGGCGTGATCGTGCATGGGCTTGATGACGCCGAGCGCAAGGAAGCCTATTCGCGCGACATCACCTACGGCACCAACAACGAATACGGTTTCGACTATCTGCGCGACAACATGAAGTATCGGCTCGAGGACATGGTCCAGCGCGGTCACTTCTACGCCATCGTCGACGAAGTCGACTCGATCCTGATCGACGAGGCGCGCACCCCGCTGATCATTTCCGGTCCGCTCGACGACCGCTCGGATTTCTACAACACCATCGATACCTTCTTCCCCAGGCTCGATAAGACCGATTACGACGTCGACGAGAAGCAGCGCACGGTGACGCTGACCGAGGCCGGCATGGAGAAGATCGAGACCTTGCTGCGTGATGCCGGCCAGCTCAAGGGCGATTCGCTCTACGACGTCGAGAACGTCTCGGTCGTGCATCACATCAACCAGGCGCTGCGCGCGCATACGCTGTTCACGCGCGACAAGGATTACATCGTCCGCGACGGCGAAGTCGTCATTATCGACGAGTTCACCGGGCGCATGATGCCGGGCCGGCGCTATTCGGAAGGCCTGCATCAGGCGCTGGAGGCGAAAGAGCATCAGCCGGTGCAGCCGGAAAACCAGACGCTCGCCTCCATCACCTTCCAGAACTATTTCCGGATGTATGAAAAGCTCGCCGGCATGACCGGCACGGCGGCGACCGAAGCCGACGAATTGTTCGACATCTACAAACTCGAGGTGGTGGAAATCCCGACCAACGTGCAGGTGGCGCGCCTCGACGAGGACGATGAGGTCTATCGTACCCAGAACGAGAAATACGCCGCGATCCTGACCGAGATCGAGCGCGCCAATGCGCGGTTGCAGCCGGTTCTGGTCGGCACCGCCTCGATTGAAAAGTCCGAGGTGCTTGCCGAGTACCTGAAGAAGCACGGCTACAAGCAGATCGATTTCGGCAACGAAAACGCGATGGAGAAGCTTTATGCCGCCGCGCGCGCGGGCAGGCCGGCCAAATTGTTTGCTGTGCTGAACGCGCGCTTCCACGAACAGGAAGCCTATATCGTGGCGGAGGCCGGCGTGCCCGGCGCGATCACGATCGCGACCAACATGGCGGGCCGCGGCACCGACATCAAGCTCGGCGGCTCGCTGGAGATGCGGATTGCGCAGGAAACCGGCGGGATTACCGACGAGGCGGAGAAGGCCGCAAAGATCGAACGTATCAAGGCTGACGTCGAGCGGTTCCGCGACATCGTGCTGAAGGCGGAGGACGAGATCGAGATCGAACCCGCCAAGGGCAACAAGCCGGCCAAGACTGCGAGCCGGCCGGGCGGGCTCTACATCATCGGCTCCGAACGCCATGAATCGCGGCGCATCGACAATCAGCTGCGCGGCCGCTCCGGCCGCCAGGGCGATCCGGGGCGTTCAAAATTCTTCCTGTCGCTGGAAGACGACCTGATGCGGATCTTCGGGTCCGATCGGCTCGACTCCATGCTGACGCGGCTCGGCCTGAAAGAGGGCGAGGCCATCATCCATCCCTGGATCAACAAGGCGCTGGAAAAGGCGCAGCAGAAGGTCGAAGCCCGCAACTTCGACATCCGCAAGAATCTGCTGAAATTCGACAACGTCCAGAACGACCAGCGCAAGGTGATCTTCGACCAGCGCATCGACCTGATGAAGGACGAAAGCGTCGCCGAGACGGTGGCCGACATGCGCCATGCCTTCGTCGAGGACGTCGTCGCCAAGCACGTACCCGAGCATGTCTATGCCGAGCAGTGGGACGTCGCGGGCCTGAAGGAAGAGTTGAAGCGCGTGCTCGACATCGATCTGCCGGTCGATGCATGGGCCAAGGAAGAGGGCATCGCCGACGAGGAATTGCTTTCGCGCATCGAGCAACGCGTCGACGAGCACATGGCCGCGAAGGTCGCGCAATGGGGTTCCGACGTGATGCGGTACGTTGAGAAGACGATCCTCTTGCAGACGCTGGATCATCTGTGGCGCGAGCACCTGATCATGCTCGATCATCTGCGCCAGGTGATCGGCCTGCGCGGTTACGGCCAGCGCGATCCGTTGCAGGAATACAAATCAGAAGCCTTCGGCCTGTTCGAGGCGATGATCGCTCACTTGCGGGAGGCGGTGACGGCGCAATTGATGCGCGTCGAGATCGTGCCGCCGGAAGAGCAGCAGCCGGCCCTGCCGCAGATGGAAGCGCATAAATTCGACCCGAACACGGGCGAGGACGAGATGGCGTTCGCCAGTGCCTCGCTGGTGCCGCAGGCCTCGGCCGATCGCGATCCGAAAAATCCCGCGACCTGGGGCAAGGTCGGCCGCAACGAGGATTGCCCGTGCGGCTCCGGCAAGAAGTACAAGCATTGCCACGGCAAGCAGGCGTGAGCGGCTGACGCCAACGTACGCTTAGCCTCGTAGGGTGGGCAAAGGCGCCCTTGCGCCGCGCCCACTACTTTCGCCCGATTTGCAATTTCCAAGTGAGTTGGTGGGCGCGCGGAGCCTGTCATCTCTGCGCGAGCGCTATTGCGCTCGTCGGGGGCGCGCATTCGCGCGACCTGTTGGCTTTGCCCACCCTACGATTCGTGACCTACTTCACCGCCCCGAAGCGGCTGTCGAACGAGTTGGACTGCATGATCGGCCGCGAACCGGCGACCAGCGTGTCCTTGGGAGCAGGCGTTTCGGCTGCCGGCGCGCTATCCGTTACCGACGGCTTCAGCGGTGGGCGAGTGGCGGCTTGCTTGGTCTCGGCCGGCTTCGATGCCGCGGCCTTGGGGGGCGCGGCTTCCGGACGCGGTTGTTCGCCACGCTTGGCCTCCGCCTTCGGCTTGGCCGGCGGCGGCGCTGTCGCGGTGGTATCGGCCGTGCCGCCGAGGCCAATCTTGCGCGCAAGGTTACTGAAGAAACCATCGGACTGCGCCGTCTGCGCCGGCGCCGCGGAGGCTACCCGTGTCGGCGGCGGCGCCGATGCTGGCGCTGCAGCCGCGACGACCGGTTCATCCGCGCCGGGCGCGTGCGGCGGATTGACGGTGGAGGGTATCGTGCCGGGCGCACGGGAAAGCGCCAGCAGCGACAAGCTCTGGCCCTCGCCGCCTTCCGACAATCCGGTATTGCCGCCGGGCAGGCGGGCGGCGAACACCTGGTTCATGCCGCCATCGATGCCGGTATTGAGCTTGGCCACCGGCGTGCCGCGCGCGATCAGCTTGGCGGTCTCGGCCTGCTCTTCCTGCTGTCTCTCGCGCACCGCGTCGGCGATCTCATCGGGGATCACATAGGCCGGGCATTTGGCCGACGCCTGGAAAACCGGGTCCTGCTTGGCATCCGGCGGCTTGATGGCATCGAACACGTATTTCTTCTCGCAGAAATTGACCTTCGGCTCCTGCCGCGTGACCTCGAAATGATCGTAGCCTTCCTTGATCATTTTCCAGAACGCCATGTTCGGATTGTTGCGATGCTTGGCCATGTTCAGCGGCGTCATCCGGAACGGATAGGCCTGGAACTGAAACGCCTTCTGGCCGCCGAAGAAGGATTCGCGGCCCAGTGCGTAGATTTCCATGATCTGCTCGTCGGTCATCGCGTAGCAGCCGCGCGAGGAGCAATCGCCATGCACCATCAGCTGCGAGCCGGTATGTCCCAGCGCCTGGTCATAGGCATTGGGGTAGCCGGTGTTGAACGACAGATAATACGCCGACTGCGGGTTCATCTGTCCCGGCGAGATCGAATAGAAACCTTCCGGCGCCTGACGATCGCCTTCACGCACCTTGGGTCCGAGGTCACCCGACCAGCGACAGATCGGATAGGTCTTGAGCAGCGCGAAGCGGCCGGAGCGATCCTGCTTCCAGACCTCAAGCTCGGCTTCCTGCTTGAACAACCGAACCAGGACCGGCGATTGCAGATCCATGTCCTTTTCGACCATCGCCGCGATCAGCTTTGGCGGGACCGGCTGGTTGGCCTTGGCGTTGGCGGCGAGCGAAATCTCCTCGCTATCGCAGCCGGCCAATACCACTCCGGCCGCAAGCGCGGCGGATGCGATGAGCGCGCGTACAAGCGTGCGATAGTTCAATGCGGAGCTCCACACCCACCGGGCAATTTTCGCAACCCCAACTCTTGTTCAAGCATGATCGTGTCGGAAAAAACTACCCGCCCCGCATCACGTACGGGGCCGGCTTTTCCGCATCATGCTCCAGCGTTCATGCCCTGAAGCCTTTGATTAAAATATTACACTTAGGGCCGCCTTGCCTGCAACCGGAACAGGGGGTCGCGCCGGGTTCCCTAAGGCCATGGTCAATAGACGTTAAATAGCTCGGTCTGGGCCTAATTGCGGCCGAAATAGCCGATTCGGGCAAAAAAAGAGTGCCAAGGCGCTGCGAGGGAGCCTTTTTCGGCCAAGGATAAACGGATTCAGCTCAGTTTTCGGCCGATATCGAGGAATTTCTGCCGGCGCTGCTGGCGAATCATGTCGGCGTCGAGATTGCGCAATTCGATGAAGGCCTGTGCGATCGCTTCGCCGGTCGTCGCGATCATGGCGGCTGAGTCGCGGTGCGCGCCGCCCACCGGCTCTTTCAGGATCGCATCGATCACGCCGAAACGCAGCATGTCCTGCGCCGTGATCTTCATATTGGTGGCGGCTTCCTGGGCCTTGGTGCCGTCGCGCCACAGGATCGAGGACGCCGCCTCAGGCGAAATCACGCTGTAGATCGCGTGTTCGAACATCAGCACGCGGTTGGCGGTCGTGATCGCAATCGCGCCGCCCGACATGCCTTCGCCGGTGACGATCGCAACATTGGGCACCCCGAGCGACAGGCAGGCATCGGTGGAGCGGGCGATTGCTTCGGCCTGGCCGCGTTCTTCGGCACCAATGCCGGGATAGGCGCCGGCGGAATCCACGATCGACAGCACGGGAATGCCGAATCGTTCGGCCATTTCCATCAACCGGACCGCCTTGCGATAGCCTTCCGGGCGCGCCATCCCGAAATTATGCTTGATGCGGGATTCCGTGGAGGCGCCTTTTTCCTGGCCCATCACGCAGATGCTCTCGCCGCGGAAGCGGCCGAATCCGCCCAACAGTGCCTCGTCCTCGCCGAACTTGCGGTCGCCGGCGAGCGGGGTGAATTCCGATATCAGCGTGTTGACGAAATCGGTGAAATGCGGCCGTTGCGGGTGCCGCGCGACCAGCGTCTTCTGCCATGGCGTGAGATTGGTGTAGAGCTCGGCAAGCGCCTGACCCGCCTTGTCCTCGAGCCGCAAAATCTCCTCGCCGATGTCGCTGCCGGAAGCCGCCAGCGCGCGCAACTCGTCGACCTTGGAGTCGAGTTCGGCAACGGGCTTTTCGAAATCGAGATAAGAGCGCATCTGGTCCGGCATCAAGGCAATATAGATAAGAACGTGGTGTGAGGCGAAACGGTTTCGGTCTGCTTGCGGAAAGCGGGCATGTTCAATGGCTTAGTGCGTATCTCAAGGCGTGGGGCACGCTTGAGGCCTCGCAGGCGGGACGCGGCTCTTTCACGGGAGATCGCGGCGTAAGTCAAGGCGCGAGGTTCTCGGCGGTTATTTTTCCGCGAGCGGATGCAGGTCGCGCACCAGGCTCTTGAGCCGCTCTTCCACCACATGGGTGTAGATCTGCGTGGTCGAAATGTCGGTATGGCCGAGCAGCGTCTGCACGATGCGCAAGTCGGCGCCATTGTGCAGGAGGTGACTGGCAAAGGCGTGGCGCAGCACGTGCGGCGAGACCAGCCGCGGCGCAAGACCGGATGCCGCCGCAAGTTCTTTTAAGTCGCGGGCAAAATGCTGCCGCGTCAGATGTCCGCTCTCGCCGAAAGAGGGAAACAGCCATTTCGAGCCGCTCGCTTTTTTCTTCCTGTCCGTCTCGAGCGCCTGCGTTGCCGCGAGGTAGTCGGCCATTGCCTGCCGCGAAGCGTCGTTCAGCGGCACCAGCCGCTCCTTATCGCCCTTGCCGCGCACCACGATCATGCGGGAGTCGTTCCGTGCCGCCGAGCGCGGCAGCGCCACCAGTTCCGACACACGAAGGCCGGTGGCGTAAAGCACTTCCAGCAAGCAATAGAGCCGCATCGCGCGAAGCCGCTGCGACGCGGAGGCTTCGCTTGCTTGCGCGAGTTCCTTCGCTCGCGTCAGCATGCGGTCGACGTCTGCGATCGACAATACTTTCGGCAAGCCCCGTCCGCGCTTTGGCCCGGACAGGATCGCCGCGGGGTCGTCACTGCGAATCCGTTCGTTCAAAAGGAAGCGGAACAGATGTCGCATCGCCGACAGCCGCCGTGCGACGCTGGAGGATTTGAAGCCGCGGGTGTCGAGATCGGCGAGATAATCCCGCAGCGACTGGGTTTGTGCGCCGGCGAAGCCGAAACTGTTGCGGGCGAGGAATTCTGAGAAATCGGTAAGATCGCGGCGATAGGCGTCCAGCGTATTGGGGCCAGCGCCCTGCTCCGCCGCGAGCATGTCGAGGAACAGGTTGATGAGTTTCGCGTCTGAGGTCTTGGAACGCATCCTCCGGGATTACCGCCTATTTCTTGAGGAATTTATCCGGCGGGATAGTCACGATCATCTCCCGCGGCTTCGGGTTGACGAAGTTCGCCAGTGCGAAAATCACGCCATACATTACCCCGACAATCACGGCGACAACCGTCAGAAAGCGGAACAGGCTGGGCATGTCGAGGCCTCATTAACCAATGAAATTATCCAACATGTTCGCCCCGCCGTTGCAAGACTCTCTGGCATGGGGATTGGCGGCGGTAGTATAGGTGGCGCGAGAAACGCCGCATTGTGCGGCAACTGAGCAACGAAATGCCTGGGACAACCCTGCCGGCCGACGTCAATGCGTCCCGTGAGGCCGAAATTCTGGCCGCGCTGGGAACGCGGCTCATTGTGCTCGTCGGCATGATGGGAGCCGGCAAATCCACCATCGGACGGCGCCTCGCGGCGCGGCTGGGAATGCCGTTCCTCGACGCGGATTCCGAGATCGAGGCGGCGGCCGGCATGTCGATCCCGGACATTTTCGAAGTCCATGGCGAGCCGCATTTTAGGGATGGCGAGGCGCGGGTGATCGCGCGGCTGCTCGAGGGCGGCCCGGCCGTGCTCGCCACCGGCGGCGGCGCGTTCATGCGCGAGGACACCCGCAACCGCGTCGGCGCCAAGGCGGTCTCGATCTGGCTCAAGGCGGACGCCGATATCATCATGCGCAGGGTGAAAAGGCGCGCCGATCGCCCGTTGTTGCAGACCGCCGATCCCGAAGCCACCGTCGGGCGGCTGATCAGCGAGCGCGAGCCGATCTATCAGCATGCCGATCTGACGATCTGGTCGCGCGAGGTGCCACACGAGAAAGTCGTCGATGAATGCGTCGATGCCCTGTACGCGCGTTTGTGCGGCAGCGCCGAGGCGGTTGCCGATCAGACATCCGGCATCATGGGCGCTTCATGATGACCGCGCCATTGAACCATTCTGACGCCGTCACTGTCGATGTCGCGCTCGGCGATCGCGCCTATGACATCGTCATCGGCCGCGATGTGTTGGGCTCGCTGGGCGCGCGGGTCGCCGCGCTGCGGCCCGGCGCGCGCACCGCCATCGTCACCGATCGCACCGTGGCAAAACACTGGCTCGAAAAGGCCGAGGCCTCGCTGGCGGCGGCCGGGATTGCGACCGCGCGGATCATCGTCGACGAAGGCGAGGGCTCGAAGACCTATGCCGGCCTCGAACGGGTCTCTGAGGCGTTGATCGCGGCCAGGATCGAGCGCAACGATCTCGTGATCGCGCTCGGCGGCGGCGTGGTCGGCGATCTCGCCGGTTTTGCCGCCGCGATCCTGCGCCGCGGCGTCGATTTCGTGCAGGTGCCGACCTCGCTCTTGGCGCAGGTTGACTCCTCGGTCGGCGGCAAGACCGGGATCAATTCGCCGCAAGGCAAGAATCTGCTCGGTGCGTTCCACCAGCCGGTTTTGGTGATCGCCGATACCGCGGTGCTCGATACGCTGTCGCCACGCCAGTTCCGCGCCGGCTATGCCGAAGTCGCCAAATACGGCGTCCTCGGCGACGAGGCCTTTTTCACCTGGCTGGAGAAAAATCACGCCGACCTCTTCAAAGGCGGCGCCGCGCGCGAACACGCGGTCGCGACCTCGTGCCGGGCCAAGGCCGCGATCGTGTCGCGTGACGAGCGCGAAACCGGCGAACGCGCGCTGCTCAATCTCGGCCACACTTTCGGCCACGCGTTGGAGGCTGCGACCGGGTTTTCCGATCGGCTGTTCCACGGCGAAGGCGTCGCCATCGGCATCGTGCTGGCGGCGGAATTTTCGGCCCGGCTCGGGATGATCTCCGATCGGGACGCCGTGCGCGTCCAGCGTCATCTTGCCGACGCAGGTCTGCCGACCCATTTGCAGGATATCGCCGGCTTGGCCCAGGAAGGGCTTACTGACGCGGATGCGCTGATGACCCTGATGGCGCAGGACAAGAAAGTCAAACGCGGCAAGCTCACCTTCATCCTCTTGGAGGCGGTCGGTCGCGCCGTGATTGCGCCCAATGTCGAACCTGCGCTGGTTCGCGATTTTCTGAAAGCAAAGCTGGCAGGAAAAAAATAAACAGGTCATGGGCTGGTTCACAATTTCCATCGTGGTTGCCTTTCTGCTGGTCTCGGCGTTCTTCTCGGCGAGCGAGACCGCGCTGACGGCCGCCTCGCGCGCGGGCATGCTGCGGCTGTCCAAGAAGGGCAATCGCGATGCCGGCGTCGTCTCCAGCCTGTTCGGCATGCGCGAGCGGATGATTGGCGCGCTCCTGCTCGGCAACAACATCGCCAATATCGGCGCGTCCGCGCTGGCGACCGGGATCTTTACCGCCTGGTTTGGCGACGTCGGCGTGCTCTATGCGACCGGCGTGATGACGGTGATGGTCGTGATCTTTTCGGAAGTATTGCCGAAGACCATCGCCATCAATGCGCCCGACCGGGTGTCGCTGCTGGTGGCACGGCCGATGAAGCTGACGGTATATGTCCTGGGCCCGCTGCTCACCGTGATCGAGGCGATCGTTCGCGCCCTGATGAAGCTGCTCGGCATCAAGATCGGCGCCAACCAGCCGATCCTCTCGCCGACTGAACGCCTGCGCGGCGCGGTCGATCTGCTTCACCACGAGGGCAAGGTCGAGAAGCAGGACCGCGACATGTTCGGCGGGTTATTGGACCTGCGCGAGCTACAAGTCTCCGACGTCATGGTTCATCGCACCGAAATGGTGATGATCAATGCTGATCTGCCGCCGGAGGACCTGGTGCGCGAGGTGCTCGCGACCGAATACACCCGTATTCCGCTGTGGCGCGGCACGCCGGAAAACATCATCGGCGTCTTGCACGCCAAGGATTTGCTGCGCGCGATCCGCGCGGCTGAGGGCGATTCGTCCAGAATCGACGTGTCGACCATCGCGCTGCCGCCCTGGTTCGTGCCGGAGATGCGCCCGGTGTCCGAGCAGCTCAAGGCGTTCCGCCGCCGCAAGACCCACTTCGCACTCGTGGTCGACGAATACGGCGAAGTCGAAGGCATGGTGACGCTGGAGGACATTCTGGAAGAGATCGTCGGCGATATTTCCGACGAGCACGACGTGGTGGTGGCCGGTGTCCGCGGCCAGCCCGACGGCTCGGTCGTGGTTGACGGCTCGGTGCCGATCCGCGATCTCAATCGCGCGATGGATTGGCACCTGCCGGATGAAGAGGCGACGACGGTTGCGGGACTGGTGATTCACGAGGCCCGTTCGATCCCGGAGCGTGGCCAGAGCTTTACCTTTCACGGTTTCCGCTTCCGCGTCCTGCGCCGCGAGCGCAACCGCATCACGGCGCTGCGGATCGTCCCGGTGCCGCGCGGCGAGGCCGAGGTGGAAGAAAAAAAGCCGAAACGGGCGGGCACGTCATTCTAGCCTCAGCCGCCTTCGCCCGGCGCCTGCGCGTGGATCGCGAGCGCATGCACGGTGCCTGCCAGTTCCCCGGCCAGCGTCGCGTTAATCATGCGGTGGCGCTCGATCCGGCTCTTCCCTTTGAAGGCTGGTGACACAATATACACCCTAAAATGCGTCTCGCCCCCCGGCCTGTGGCCGGCGTGGCCTTCATGCAGATGTGATTCGTCAGTGACGTCGAGGCTTTCCGGTGCGAAAGCTTCACGCAACTTGTTTGTGATGATATGTTTGACGGTTTTTTCGACGCTCATGGCCGCGGCAATACGTCCATGACCGCGTCTCGTCAATGGCGCATCGAAGGTGAGGTATTCGCAATGTCAAGACTTGAAGCTTTTCGCATTGCGTTGTCATAGTCAGCCATGCCGATTGATTCATCGAAATTCTTCGACTCCATTCGCATCAAGCCCAACAAGCTGAGCGCGAAGCAGCAGGCGCAGGCGCGCGATGCGGCCGCTGTGTGCGAATGGCCGAGCTGCAAGAATAAGGCGCCGCACCGCGCTCCAAAGGGCCGGGAGAATTCCCGCGAATATTGGCATTTCTGCCTCGACCACGTCCGCGAATATAACCAGTCCTATAATTTCTTTTCCGGCATGAATCCGGAAGCCGTCGCGCGCTACCAGAAGGATGCGCTGACCGGCCATCGTCCGACCTGGAAAATGGGCGCCAATACCAGCGCCAAGAGAGGCAAGGGCAGCACCGAAGCCGAGTTTGACGGCGCGTCCGATCCATTCAGCATGTTCAGCGAGCTCAACGGCCGCGGCCGCTGGCGGCCCGGTCCGGACACGGCGCCCAAGAGCGAGATCCGCAAAGTCTTCAATGCCGAGCGCAAGGCGTTGCAGGTGATGGGGCTCGGCCCGGAGGCGACGCTCGAACAGGTCAAGGTGAAGTACAAGGCGCTGGTGAAGCAGCACCATCCCGACGCCAATGGCGGCGACCGTTCGACGGAAGACCGCCTGATCGAGATCATCAAGGCGTATAATTATCTCAAGACCGTGGTGCGCGAGGCCTAGTGGTCTGATTCTGACATTTCCATCCCGTTGCAGCAGGCGTCTTTGCGAACGACAGCAGAAGTTGCCTTGCCATCGTTCGCTCAAACGATATTTCAGCCGCGCGTCGGCATCGGCCCGACATAGGACGAACTCGGACGGATCAAACGGCCGGTGCGCTGTTGCTCTCGCGCATGTGCCGTCCAGCCGGCGGCGCGCGCCACCGCAAAGATCGGCGTGAAGGCCTGACGCGGGATGGCGAGCGCGTCGAGCAGGATCGCCGTGAAAAACTCGACATTGGTCTCCAGGGGACGGTCCGGATTCTTGCGCCGCAGGGCCTGGCGGATATAGGCCTCGACTTCGCTGGCGAAGGGAAGATCGGCGCCATCAGCCGCGAGCCGCCCGATGGCGGCTTTCAAGACATCGGCGCGCGGATCGCGCACCCGATAGACGCGGTGGCCGAAACCCATCAGGCGTTCGCCGCGCCCGAGCGCATTGTCGACCCACGGCTTGATGCGCGCAGGCGTGCCGATTGCGTCCAGCATTTCCAGCACCGGCTCCGGTGCGCCGCCATGCAGCGGGCCGGTCAGCGCGCAATAGCCGGCCGTGACCGCGGCGAACAAATCGGCCTGCGTCGATGCCACGACGCGCGTCGCGAACGTCGAGGCGTTCATGCCGTGATCGCACACGGTCACGAAATAAGCATCGAGGGCTGCGATCTCGCGCGGCTCGGGCTTGCGGTTGAGCAGCATCGCCAGCGTGTCGGCGGCGTGGCTCAAGGTCGGATCGGGTGAAATTGGGTTGCCGCCCTTGGCCCGTTGCACCAGCGCGCCGGCGATCACCGGGAATGCGCCGACGATGGTCGCTTCATGCTCGAGCCCGTTTTCCGCACGCAGCGGTGCGATGGCGGCGCGAAAGCCGTCAACGATCGATAGGCCGCGCGTCGCCGGCAGCAGTTCGGGCAGCCGGCGGAAGGCGCGTTCGCGGGCAGCGCCGAGGCTTGCGCGTACGTTGGCCTCGCTGAGCGCCTTTCCAGTCGCGCCGGTCCACAGCCGCGCGGTGACGCCCTCGAAGCTCGACTTGCCGGCGAGGTCGGCGACGTGCTCGCCGGCGATGATGAGTTCGCCGTGTTCACCATCGACATGGCTCAACACGGTTTCGGCGGCGGGCACGCCGTCGAGGCCTATCTGGCTTTTGGTGAGATGGACGTTCATGACCGGATCTCCTTTTAGGCCTTCAAAGCTGATTCCTCTCGACAACTTGATCAATCTTGATTATGTAAATCAATATGAAAAATTCCGATGCCCTTTATTTGTCCGCCCGAGAGGCGTCCGCCGAGCTCGCGATCTCGCCGGCCACGCTCTACGCCTATGTCAGCCGGGGGCTGATCCGTTCCGAGCCTTCGCCGGATTCACGCAGCCATCGCTATCGCGCGGAGGACATTCGCGGGCTGAAGCAGCGTCGCGCGCCGTCGCCGGAGCCGCGTGGCTTCAAGAGTTTCGATCCGGATCTGCCGGTGCTGGATTCGGCGATTTCGACGATTACCGAGGACGGCCCGATCTACCGTGGCGTCAGCTGCGTCGATCTCGCGGAAAAAGGCACGCTCGAACACGCCGCCACGCTGTTGTGGGACGTGACTGAAACTGACCCGTTTTCCGCCGACAATGGCCCGCATGTTTCGGAAGAAATGCGCGCCGTCGCCGATGCCGCGCGCCGTGCCGCACCGATCGATCGGGCGATCGCCGTGCTGGCGCTCGCCGTCAGCGCCGATCCAGGTGCTTTCACCCGCGCGCCCGACGGACGCGCGATGGTCGGAGCGCGGATCCTGCGGCTCCTGGTTGCGACGATGCTCAACACGCCGCCGTCGGCAGAGCCGCTGCATCTGCAGATCGCAAAAGCCTGGGCGCCGGAGCATAAACACGCTGCCGATCTGATCCGGCGCGCGCTGGTGCTGCTTGCCGATCACGAGCTGAACGCCTCGACCTTCACGGTGCGTTGCGCGGCTTCGACCGGCTTGAACCTTTACGACGCCATCATCGCGGGCCTTGCAGCCCTGAAGGGCCCCAGGCATGGGGGCGCGGGCGTGCTGGCCTCGCGGCTGGTCAGGACTCTTGTCGACAATGACGTGGCGCCTGTGATCCGGGAACGCGTCGCGCTGGGCGAGCGTTTTGCCGGCTTCGGCCACGGCGTCTACAAGCACGGCGATCCACGCGCCATTTCGCTCCTGGACGCGCTGACGCGCGCGGGCGCCGCGCGCAAATTCACCAAAGAGGTCCCGCAGTCGATCGCGGAAGCCACCGGGGAGTTTGTCAACATCGATTATGCCCTGGCCGTGCTGGTGCATAGCTTGCGGCTGACCGCGGGAAGCGAACTGACGTTGTTTGCCATGGCGCGCGCCGTCGGATGGATTGCGCATGCCTGCGAACAACTGCAGCACGGTCGCCTGATCCGTCCGCGCGCACGTTATGTCGGCCCGGCGTTGGGACGCGGTTTTGTTTCACAATAGCTTGTGAGTTTAAGGGCTACTTGGCCGGCCTTGCCGGCTCGATCACGCCGCCGCCATTGCGGCGGCGGATGGTCCAGACCGCAAGCGCCAGCACCAAGGCGGCGCCGATGACGATCGGCATCCAGAAATGTTTGGCGGAACCGCCGGTATGCTCGAACACGCCATATTGCTCGAGCGCGGACACCGCCATCACGCCCGGCAGCACATGTGCGGGCGCCCATAACAGAATGGCCGGAATGTTGACCGCATAAAACCGCGCCGGCGACATGCCGAGCGCGCCTGCCGTGATCGGCACGAAGGCGCGGATCGGCGGCACAAAGCGCGCGAAGAACACCGCCCAGGTGCCCCAGCGGCGGAAGAATTCTTCGCTCTGCGCCACGACGCGCGGATAGTTCGTCATCGGCCAGGTGTTGAGGATTTCGCGTTGCGAGCGATGGCCGGCCCAGAATGCCGATCCGTCGCCGAGCAATGCGCCCGCGATCGCCGCCGCCAGCACCCACCACAATTTCAGCTCGCCGCCCGGCACCAGTGCGCTCAGCGCAAGGATGATGGTCGAGCCTGGAATCACCGAGCCTACCACCGGAACAGCTTCCAGAAAGGCGGCGAGGAATAGCGTCAGATACGCGAGCCAGGCATTTGCGGAGACGAACGCAATCAGTTGGTCGATGAATGAAGTCACAAGGCCCCTATGCTGGCTCTGCCGCCCGGTCCGGGCCACGACTTAACATAAGTGGCGATGGGCCCGAAAAGTGCCATCAGCCGCGATTCGCGAGCTGGAGCATGATCCTGAAAAATGGACGCCGGTTTTCCGAAAAGATCATGCTCAAACAAAAAGATAGAGCCGGATGACGATTCGAAGAAAAGCCATCCAGCTCTAGCCCAGCGCAAAAACGGCGTGATTCGCAGGGCAGCCTTCCAAAAACCGTGTCCGGCGCCTATCTAGATGA
>Ga0210401_10001610_pt1 | contig 25826 bp, 23 predicted proteins | sample IncBWH32MmetaG_FD_150866 | JGI IMG/M metagenome (GOLD analysis project Ga0210401, IMG submission 150866) | Forest soil microbial communities from Barre Woods Harvard Forest LTER site, Petersham, Massachusetts, United States - Inc-BW-H-32-M | ecosystem: Environmental > Terrestrial > Soil >...
GCTGTCATTACCGAAAACCTCGTCTGCATGCGCGGGACACCCTCTGCCGGGAATAACTGATCCCCGCAACCATGAAACAGCGACGCAACGGCATTCTGAATCGCTCAATCGGGGAGTGCAATGAGAAATCCGGTCTGGGCCCGTGAGGAGATCGCTTTGGTTCACACGACGAACGGAAGCTATGACCGCCTAAGGACCGACTAACGCATCACTACGCTGCCTGGCGCTGGTATCGGTGGTGAAGTCCCCCGACCTGAGGAATCATTACGATGCGCCCGCGTTCTGGCTTCTCCACTGCTCTCGACTCCGGAGCATCCTTGGCCAGCGCCAGATGAGTTCGGGAGTGTTGGTAGTAGACAAAATAGCTTTCTAGAATTCGACACAACGATCGTCGATTCCATACGATTACATGGTCCAAACATTCGCAGCGAATGGAACCGATCAGCCGCTCCACGTACGGATTTTGCCATGGAGATCGCGGCGCGGTAATCACTTCCTCCATGCCCATGCCTTTCGTGATCACTACCCAGTCACCGCCGTAGATCGCGTCGCGGTCGCGCAGAAGATATCTGGGTGATTGGTCCCAGGGGAATGCTTCCCGCGTTTGTTGCATCGCCCACTGCTGGGTGGGGTGTTCGGTCACCTGGAAGTGCAGCACACGGCGTCGAGCATGCGACAACACCACGAACACAAACAGAACCCGGAATGTCGCCGTCGGTACCACAAGAAGTCGATGGAGGCCATCTGTTCCAGGTGATTGCTCAAGAACGTCCGCCAGGTCTGGGAAGGCGGCTTCCGCGGGCGGGACAGATATTTGGCCACCGTCGATTGTGCTACATCGATTCCCAACTTGCGCAGTTCGCCGTGAATCCGGGGGGATCCCCACAACGGGTTCGCTTGGCTCATGTCCCGAATCAAGTTGCGAATTTCTGCTGCCACATTTGGCCTTCCCGGACGTAGCCGTGATTTCCGCGTCCAGTACCACGCGAAGGCTCTGCGGTGCCAAGCGATAACTGTATCCGGGCGAACGATGTATAAACTACGCGGACTCTATTTCATTCTCAGGCTTCGTTACCGGCAACCAGTGCTCAAGCCGCTCGGTTGGGTAGTCCCTCAAATGCGCTACATAGTCATCGCTCTCATGCTGGGGTCATCTTTTGCGGCTGGCATTACACTATATCTGCGGCTTCGGAAGCAGGTCACGCCGCCCACTCCAATCAGCGAGCTGCTCATCCTGGGGCTCGTACTTGGCCCAATTCTTGAGGAGTCGCTCTTCCGAGGATGCTTAATGCCACTTCTCGCTCAGAGCATGGGGACCATACCGGTCATAATTATTACCGCTGCTATCTTCGCGATTTTTCATGGGCCGACGAATCCGGGGCACTGCTTGACGTTTGCCGCGACAGGGATCGCTTACGGCTGGGTGCGCGTGGCTTCGGGCTCGACGACAGCCCCAGCCCTCATGCATGCAGCCTACAATCTCACCTTCGGTCTTCTGGCCGGAGCTTAAGCGTCAGCCGAATACGAATAGCCTTGTTTTCTAGGCAGGAAGTTGGTGGCGGAAGAATAGTTCGAATGTCTATACCCCTGAAGACACATGTACTCGATGCAATCTTGCCTAAGTCCAAAATAGAAAAGCGAAAAACACGATGAGGTCTACGCCGGGGTGCTTAGCATCTAGTTCCTCCTCCAAACCATTTGCTGCCTCATCCCTCCGCCCTGAATGCTTTTCGCCGGGATTCCCAATTTCAATGTCGAATTATCGCTCACAGTATCGTCATGTTTGCAGAGCGATTTCAGGTGATTCCGGAGACCCTGAACGGAGAGCGAAACGCCTTCAACTCGAATTTCTCAACTCGGCAGGCCTGCCTGTCTTGTTGCGCCGTGAATGGCACCCATAAAACTTGCGTATAACCAGCCAAACTGCAATCGGTCAGACCCTATTTGTCGGAAGCCATTCGCCAGAGCCAAGAAGGGTGCGCACGCGTGTACTTACTGCAGCCTTAAGACTTTCCACGGCGATAACAACTTGGAACTGGCGCTCGGATCGTTGGCCAGTGGATGGGAATGTTTTTGACCGAAGAGCGAAAGCGGGATAGAAACCTGGCAAGAGGAGCTGCCGACCCCTTCCGCAGCCGCTGTGGAGTATGTCATGTCAACCAGCCAACATTCACACCTATCAATCGTTTCCGGCATCGGTCGGGAGAAATCCGAGCCATCCGATGGCGGCTACGAACCGACGATCGGGTTAAGGGCAGTCGCGAAGATTTTGGACTGCTCGGCCGAGCAGTGCCGGCGCCTTGCCGAGGCCAAGAAGATTCCTGTGTTTCGAATCGGCTATCGCTGGAAATCCACCGCCTCCGCCATTGTCAGATGGCGGGAAGAACAGCTAGCATTGATACGCCATTCGCGTCCTTATGAGGAAAGGTAATCAGTGAGGACGAGATATCAACATGGAACGATTGAATTGAAAGAACGCGCCCGAGGTCCTGCAATCTGGCAATTCCGCTGGCGGGATAAAACCGGCAAAAGAATGTCAGAGGACATCGGCACAACGAGTGAATATCAAACGAGGTCCGCGGTTGATCGGTGTTCCAAGGTCGCGTACCTGAGAATGAAGATCAACAGTGACCAACCGGCACTACCAGGTGAGAGATTTGGCGTTGTCCTTGAAAGGTATGTCCAGGAAGAGATCCCGAAGCGTTTCTCGACCAGGCATGCATACCTTTCCTACATCAACAATCACATCCGTCCCAAGTGGGGCGAATTCTCGTTAACCCAAGTAAAACCGTTGGCCGTTCGCGACTGGCTCAAAGCAATCCTGGACAAAAAAGGCAAGCGTCCATTGGCCAGCAAAACGAGAGGCCATATCAAGGGGCTCATGCATCGGATCTTCGATTGCGCAATGCTGTGGGAGTACTTGCCACCGGACCGCAATCCGATGTCTTTGGTGCGAATCGAGGGCAGTTCGAAACGGAGAAAGAAACCGCGAATTCTCACTCCCGAGGAGTTCGCAATTCTCATCGCTTCGGTGGACCGGGAACCGTGTCACACCATGGTGATCCTGGCCCTCTGCACCGGGGTTAGATGCTCGGAGCTGGTCGCTTTGAAGTGGAGCGATTTCGATTGGGAAAACCTGTCTGTCTATATTCGCCGGGCGATCGTTTCCGGTCGTGTCGACGATGTGAAGACCGAATACTCGGAGGCGCCGCTGCCGCTCGATCCAGCGTTGGCAGAGGTGATTTTCGAGTGGAGGCGGAAGACCGAGTTTTCCGCCGACTCGGACTTCGTGTTCGCATCGCCTTTCATGGCAGGAGAAAAGCCCTACACACCCTGGAACATGCAGCACAACCATCTGAGCCCGGCCGCAGTCAAAGCCGGCTTAGGACCGATCGGCTGGCACACGCTTTGCCACTATGCCGAGTTCCGGACTATGCCGAATGCGCCATCCGCTTCCGCAAGGTGAGCCTGTTTGGAGAGTAATGATTCGGCATAGTCTGCGAGGAACCGAGGTGTCATCCTTGCGGGATGAAAAAACAACTTCTCGCTTCGGTCTGCTGGCAACCCGGCCCATGGGCTAGGTACCAAAACACATTCACGACACTTATCAAGGATTTGGGGTATGCGCCCGGATCCATTCAAAATCAAACGCAACTGATCAACAGGTTTGTCGAGTGGCTCCGGAGGAGGCAAACCGAAACCAAAATCCATTGCCTTGACGAGACGATGGTGCAGCGTTTTTTGCGGAGTCAGCAGAATCCAAGTTCTGTACGACGTGGTGACACGGCCACACTGCATCGATTCCTCTACGTGCTTCGACAGCAGGGAGTTGTTCCACCTCCAAAGAAAACTCCGTTATCTCCCAGACAACGACTGATAAACAACTACCAGATGTACCTGCTAGAGGAGCGCGGCCTGACACAGGCAACAGTGGTCAACAATGCAGGTTTCATCAATCAGTTCCTCTCCGCAAGATTCCGAAAAGGGCAGTTAAGTCTTTCTCAATTGCATGCTCCGGACGTAACCAGCTTCGTCCGGCATCAGGCTCACAAACTCAGTCCTGGGCGTGCGCAGCTATTGGTTACTGCGCTTCGGTCGTTTCTTCGTTATCTGCTACACCAAGGAAAGATCAAGACCGACCTGGCCGTTTGTGTGCCCACCGTCGCACGCTGGTCATTTTCGATGTTGCCCAAGTTTCTGCCCGCTTGCAGTGTTGAGAAAGTATTAGCTCGTAGTGACCGACGGAGTGCCATCGGAAGACGCGATTACGCGATTCTACTTTTGTTAGCCAGGCTCGGTCTGCGCGCCTGTGAAGTCGTCGCATTGAATCTAGAAGACATCGATTGGGAGAATGCACGGATCAGCATTCGTGCGAAAGGAGGGCGCTGGAATCAGCTTCCACTGCCGAGGGATGTAGGTAAAGCTCTTGCGCTGTACCTGCGCCATGGTCGACCCAGTTGCGCCTGTCGAAGGGTGTTCATTCGTGACAGGGCTCCGCGGCGACAGTTTGCCGGCTCGCAGTCGATCTGCACTGTGGTTCGGGGTGCACTCGACCGAGCGGGAGTGGAGTCCGCACGCAAGGGTGCTCATCTCTTCCGCCACAGTCTGGCAACGAGCATGATCCGGCAGGGTGCGTCCCTGGATGAAATCGGCGAACTGCTTTGCCATAGGAGTCCCCACACGACCGCTATTTATGCCAAGGTTGACCTTCCCGCATTACGCCTTCTGGCACTGCCCTGGCCGGGAGGTATCCGATGAAGACATTGCGACAAGCCGTCGGCGACTATCTTGCACTGCGACGCAGCCTGGGTTTCAAGCTGAAAGACCATGAGCGTTGCTTGCGGGAACTCATCTCCTTTCTGAGGGAAAAAAGGTCCTCTTGTCTCTCCATCCGCCTGGCCTTGCAGTTTGCGACGCAACACCAGCACCAACAGCCGGCGCAATGGGCCGCTCGCCTGCGTGTAGTACGGGGCTTTGCCCGCTACCGCAGCGGCGAAGATCCCCACACCGAGATACCACCGCTGGGCCTGTTGCCCTATCGTGCCCTCCGTGCACGACCCTACCTATACTCGGCAAAAGAAATCCGAGAACTGCTGAATGCTGCCCAGCATCTGCATTCGACTTCCACTTTGAAGCCTTGGACGTACTACTGTCTGTTCGGACTACTGGCGACGACCGGAATGCGAATCAGTGAAGCACTCAACTTGCAAGGAAAAGATGTTGATTGGTCCGAAGGAGTAATCACGATTCCTAGAGCGAAGTTCGGCAAGTCGCGTTTGGTTCCTTTGCATCCTTCCACTCGAAAAGTCCTCTCCGCGTATGCCGAGCGCCGGGATCGCTGGTTGGGGAAGAAACCAGTTTCGCACTTCTTCGTCTCCAGCCGCGGCACGCGTTTGGACGGCGGACATGTCCGTCGAACTTTTTACCAACTATCCCGTCAGATCGGACTGCGAGATGTTTCCGCCAGCCATGGCCCGCGCCTGCACGACTTTCGCCACCAATTTGCGGTCCAAACACTACTACGTTGGTATCGGGAGGGTACGGACGTCGAACGGCGCTTGCCCGTTCTGTCGACCTATCTCGGCCACGCACATGTCACGGATACTTACTGGTACCTCACCAGCACACCGGAACTAATGGGAGCGGCTGGAAAGCGGATGGAGGAGCGCTGGGGAGGTCTTCTATGAGGGCATCTCCTGACTTCCCGGCCTTGTTGCAATCTTTCTTCACCCTACGTCTGATCGGGCAACGAAAGGCAAGTCCGCACACGATTGCTTCCTATCGGGATACTTTCCGCTTGCTCTTGCGTTTCGCGCAGAATCGATTGCACAAGTCGCCGTCGCAACTTGCCATGGAAGATCTGAGTGCGCCATTCTTGGGGGCTTTTTTACAGGACCTGGAAAATCACCGCGCTAATGGCGCACGAAGCCGAAACCTGCGCCTGACGGCGATTCGGTCCTTCTTCCGCTATGCTGCATTGGAAGTCCCACAATACTCCGCTCTCATCCAGCGGGTGTTGGCCATTCCCAACAAGCGGCAGCCGCGACCACTGGTAGACTTTTTGACTCGACCGGAGATCATGGCTCTGTTGGCTGTGCCCAACCGAAACACCTGGTTGGGACGCCGCGACCATGGCCTACTTCTGACTGCAGTGCAGACTGGCTTGAGACTTTCAGAAATCACAACCCTTCGACAGAGCGACGTCGCGCTCGGCTCTGGTGCGCACGTCCGCTGTCAAGGAAAAGGACGGAAGGAGCGATGCACACCTTTGGCAAAGCCAACGGTGAGTGTCCTCGCGGCGTGGATTAAGGAACAAGGTAAGGACGATTCGAAGATCCTGTTCCCTAGCGCACGTGGTGGCACCTTGAGTTCCGACTCTGTCCAGTATCTTGTAACCAAATATGCTGCCGTGGCACGGAAGAACTGCCCCTCCTTGTTGCAGAAGCGTGTTTCACCACATGTGCTGCGACACACAGCCGCCATGGAACTGCTCCAGGCGGGGATAGATCGCGCACTCATTGCACTTTGGCTCGGGCACGAGTCGGTCGAGACAACTCAGATCTACCTCGATGCCGATCTCGCTTTGAAAGAGAAGGTGCTGGCGAAGACTACACCCATAAAAAGCAAGCGACGATTCTACCGACCGGATGATGAGTTGCTTGCCTTCCTGAAGAGTCTGTGAAGGCAGACCGGACTATGCCGCATGAGTCCGCATTAGCGGAAGTGGTTTAGCCGCGGATTTAAGTGCTAATCCAAGTTTTGACAAAACTCGATGCGGCATAGTTCGGGATCCGGCATAGTGCCGCTCATGCCGAATTCGGCATGATCGCCACACCTACAGGGCGTGGCTCGGAGACAATGGCGAGCCTCTCACGGTGCAGAAGGAACTCATGCGGCACGCATCCATTCAGACCACGCTGAATACGTATGGCGGAGGGATGATGGACTCAATGCGGGAAGCGCATGGGCGGGTGGTGAAGCAGGCGATGGCGCGTTAATGGACGTCAGTGGACGTCAGGCCATCGCTTAAGTGTACTACAATCAATAAGATACTGGCGGAGAGAGTGGGATTCGAACCCACGTTACCCTTTCGAGTAAACACGCTTTCCAAGCGTGCGCCTTCAGCCACTCGGCCATCTCTCCCGCGACAACATCTGCTGCAGCCTGCGACTCGGTGGGAAGCTGATGCAGGGGTCTTAGCGGCCAAGTGCACCGCCAATCAAGTTCCCTTTGATTCTATGGTCCGAGCCGCCGAAACCGCAAGGCACGGACTCGGAAATTCCCTGGCAGAATTGTCAATCTGAGAAAGCGGAGTCTGCGCGAAAGCGAAGGTCCCCAACGGAGGAGCTATGTACTTGCCAGAAGCGGAACGGTGGCAGAGGAATTGCCGCGTCTCGTGATCTCCGTGGCTCTGTGGTAAATTTGAATTCTCTCCATGAAAGACATTTCTTCCTGGGCCTTGAACGTCGCCGCGCAGCGCGGAGCTTCTTACGCCGATACCCGCATTGCCGACGACCGCAGCCGCGCGCTCTCCACCAGGAACGGCAAAGTTGGTGGCGCATCGGACTCCGAGTCGTCCGGCATCGGCGTCCGCGTCATTGCCGATGGCGCCTGGGGATTTGCCGCATCTGACGATTTGAGCCGCACCGCCGCTGAAGCCACAGCTGCGCGCGCCGTTGATATCGCCAAGGCGTCTTCGCGAGTGAAGCAACATGACGTCCGACTTGCTCAGGAAAAACCGGTTAGTGCTGAGTGGGCCACCCCTTTCCAGGTCGATCCTTTTTCAACCTCGGTCGAGCAAAACATTGATCTGCTCCTGAAGATCGACTCCGAACTCCGCTCGGTTGCCGGAGTGACGCTGGCTGAGACCAACATGAATTTTCGGCGGGAAGAACAATGGTTTGTCTCGTCGGAAGGCGCCAACATTCATCAGACAAAATACACCACGGGTGTTGGCTACGCCGCCTATGCCTTCGCTGGAAGCGAGATTCAAAAGCGTTCGTATCCCAATTCTTACGGCGGACAGTGGCAGAATAAAGGATATGAACTAATTGGCGAGCTGAGGCTATTGGAGAACGCCCGTCGCGTGGGCGAAGAAGCCGTCGCGCTGCTCAAAGCGGAGCAGTGTCCGGAGGGCGCGTTCGACATCATTCTCGACGGCTCGCAACTCGGACTGCAAATTCACGAATCCGTGGGCCATCCTATCGAACTCGACCGCGTGCTGGGCATGGAGGCGAATTTCGCCGGCACCTCCTTTCTAACCTTGGACAAGCTCCGCACTCTGCGCTATGGCAGCGACCTGGTCAACGTTGTGGCCGACGCGCGTAAGGAGCACGGACCGGGACTCGGAACCTTCGGGTTCGACGAAGAAGGGGTGCCCGCACAATGCACCCCAATCATCACCAATGGCCTATTCACCGGATATCTGAGTTCGCGTGAAACTGCACACAACATCGGCATGAATCGGTCCGGCGGCACCTTGCGCGCTGAATGTTGGAACCGGCTACCAATCATCCGCATGACCAACATCAGTATTCTTCCCGGCGAGAGGCCCCTGACTCGCGAGCAGCTCATTGCGGATACCGGCGACGGCATCTACATGGAAACCAACAAGTCGTGGTCGATTGATGACAAGCGTTACAACTTCCAGTTCAGCTGCGAAATGGGATGGGAGATCAAGAACGGCAAGCGCGCACGGATGTTGAAGAACCCCTCCTACTCGGGAATCACGACGGAATTTTGGAACGCAATGGACGCAATCTGTTCCCGAGACGAATGGATAGTGTGGGGCACCCCCCATTGCGGCAAAGGCCAACCCCAGCAGGTCATGGGCACGGGGCACGGCGCAGCGCCAGCCAGGTTTCGCAACATTAAGGTGGGAAGCGCATATAAGGGAACGTGATCTGGAGCATTTGGCACTTAGCGCTTGTCCGCTTTCGTTACGTCAGGAAGCTCGACACAGGACGCGCTAAGCTAAATGCCAAGTACTAAGTGCTAAGTGCTGACTTCTGAATGCTTACTCGCGACAAAGCCGCCGACATCTTCGAACGCATCAAGCAGCATTTAACCGCCGACGAGGTCGAAGTCCTCTTCTCCGGCGGAAAGAGCGCCCTCACCCGCTTCGCCAACAACATAATCCATCAGAATGTCGCTGAAGAGAACTACGTCGTTTCCGTGCGAACCGTATTCGACGGCCGCACCGCCCGGTCAACGACGAACAAGCTTGACGACGAAAGCTTGAAACGAGTCGTGCAATCGTCGGAGCGGTTGGCAAAAGTCCAACATCCAGATCCCGATCTGCTGCCTGTACCTGACTCGTGTGGCGCGGGTGCCGCCGCCCGCGAAGGGTTGCCCACCCGTCATTTTGCCGAAACCGCGGCCGTCACGCCCCAGCAACGTGCGGAAACCGTCAAGAAGATCGTTTCGATCGCAGACAAACATAAACTCACCACGGCCGGCATCGTCTCAACCTCGGAAACGGTCGAGGCAATTTTTAATTCCCGCGGCTTGACCGACTGGTACACGCAGACTTCGTCCGAAATTTCCATCACCATGCTGGCTCCCGATTCTTCCGGGTGGCAGAAGGCCAACTCTCCCGACGTGGCGACCCTCGACGCCGTCGCCCTGGCAGAAACCGCCGCCCGCAAGGCATGCGAGTCTGCAAGCCCGCGGGGGATTCCCGCCGGAAAGTACACCGTCATTCTCGAACCGGCCGCCGTGCTCGACATCGTTGGCTTCATGTTCTTCGACTTCGGCGGACTGTCTATTCTCGATCAGCGCTCGTTCCTTAATAACCGGGTCGGAACGAAGCTCTTTGGTGAAAACATCAATATCTGGGACGACGTGGCCCACCCCTTGCAATCGGGAGTTCCATTCGATGGCGAAGGAGTCTGCCGTCAGAAAGTGCAACTGGTTGAGCGCGGCGTGGTCAAGCGCCTGGTGTATGCCCGCGCGACCGCCGAAAAGATGAAGCGCTCGGAACACAAAGACAAAGTTGGTCCCATCGAGCATACGGGACATGGCTTTCCGCTCCCCAACGAAATCGGCGAAGCGCCCATGAACATCGTATTCGGCCCATCGCCCACGCCCGCTTCGGTTGACCAAATGATCGCCTCGACCGAGCGTGGCGTCCTGGTGACGCGCCTCTGGTACATTCGCGAAGTCGATCCCTACGAAAAAATCCTCACCGGCATGACCCGCGACGGCACCTTCTACGTAGAAGACGGTAAAATCCGCCATGGAGTGCGCAACTTTCGTTTCAACGAGAGTCTGATTCACATGCTTTCAAACGTCGAGGCCATGGGAACTCCAGTCCGCGCCAGCGGCGAAGAATCCTTCGACATGATAGTCCCAGCAATGCAGGTACGCGATTTCAATTTCACAGAAGTAACAAAATTCTAGAACCAGCACTCAGCACTTAACATTTAGCCCGTTAGACGGTCGCTTTGTACTTTCTGAAGCAACCGACGTGAGCATCTTTCTTACTTGCAGCAACTCACTCGAAAGTCGCTGATAATCCACATCCTCGACAAAGCCGAGGTCACGTGCCAACAACAAATGGTAACGTTCGCTCGCCGAGCCTGAAGCGATCTGCAAGTAGCGCTGAAATTCGTTATTGCCGCGTTTGCCACAGCCCTCCGCGATATTTGTACAAATGGAGGCGCTGCATCGAGGCATCTGGCTAGTTAACCCAAACAGTTCGTACCGTGGAAATCGACCACTGGCTTCGTAGAATTGCCAATGTCAAACAATGCGCTTTTTCCCAAACCCTCAAGTTTCTGAAGTCCTTCATCGGATCAGTCCGGCTCAATCGCCAAGTGCTAACTGCTAAGTGCTAATTGCTCTGTGACAACTCTCGCACAGTATCCACAACTCCCCCGCAAGTTCATGACCCACAAGAATTTAGCTCTAGGAGTCCCATGACTTCGGTAACTTTGCACGTCTGGTTCCGGGGTGTAGTCTTCGCTCGTAATGCAAAACATTGGCCCATTCGCGAAGAACGAGGACTTGGATCGGTCCCCGGAAGAAAAAGACGCCTCGCCGAGGGCGCAGGCCTCCGCCAAAGAAGAAACCGCCGATCCCAAAGCCGGTCGCGCTCGCTATCCCGAAGTGCAGAGTGCGGTGCGTTTTCCGATCAAGCTGCCAATTTCTGTAAAATCGAAGACAGGCGAGAGTCATACTGAAACCCAGAACATTTCCGCCAATGGCGTTCTGTTTCAGATGGTCGACTCCGAAATGCCGATCGGCTCGATGGTAGATTTCACTATTTCGCTGCCCGCCGATGTTGTAGGCGCCGAGGCCGATGTGCGGCTCGATTGCCGCGGCCGGGTAGTTCGCAGTTTTGAAGACAGTGGCCGACGCGGCGTAGGCGTGGTCATCGATGAGTATCGTTTCGACCGGCGAGGAGACTGATGGCAAGCACTCCGACTACCGCGAGAGTCGACGTCGAACCGTTGCACGAGGGTGACGGCAACGGCCAGTTCATCCGCGTGATCGTAGCTGACACGCAGGCCATTTTTCGCGCCGGACTGCGCAAGATTTTTGCTCTGGAAGACGACGTTCGCGTCGTGGGACAGGCCGAAACCCTGGCCCAAACTTTAACCGCAGCCAAAAAGTTTACCGCCGATGTCCTGCTTTTCGAAGCCGCCATCGCCTCCAACCCCATCGAGGCGGTCGCCGACCTCCTGCGCCAGAACCCGCTCCTGAGGCTCGTCGTCGTCACAACCGAACCTGATCAGGATCTTACTCTGGAGCTGTTTCGTCGGGGCGTGCACGCCGTCGTCTCTCGCGAAGTTGAGCCGGAGTTGCTGGTCGACTGTCTGCGCAAAGTATCGAAGGGTGAGCCATGGTTAGACGGCCGCGCCACCCAGTGGGTGCTCGAAGCCTATCGGACCCAGGGCTCGCGCGCCGGAGCCCCCAGACCCAAGGTGCAGTTAACCCCGAAAGAGACCCTCATTGTTTCCTGCGTGACTCAGGGCATGAAGAACAAGGAAATTGCCCTGCGGGTCGGAACGACCGAGCAGGTGGTCAAGAATTATCTCCGCAAAGTGTACGACAAGCTGGGCGTCGCCGATCGCCTGGAGCTGGCGCTCTATTGCCTGAACAGCCGCATCCTCGACGGCGCAGTCAAGGAACCTCCAGTAAAGGATGGGCCACCCAAGCCACCAACCACCCCGGAACCCTCACCCCACAACGGCGCCGCAGCTGCAACCACGCCCACAATTCCAGACACCACAGAAAACCTCTCCTAAATGTAGGCGCAAGCCTCCTGCTCGTGCGGTTTCCGTCTTTCATCTCTTGTGGCACGGGTCGCGACTCGGGTAGCAACTTACTCAGAAGGTGCTCGAAATCCCTTTTTCCCAAAATCTTGTCGAGCCCCGTTAGTCACCCAATTCCCGCAAATCCCTGATTCGACGGCAGAAATAAATCTGAGAATTTGGCGGGTTTGCCCCTCCGGATCTGCTGCGCTAGAAATGATCTGCTGCGCTAGAAATAGAGATAAGGTTTGGCGCAAGCTCTCCGGCTTGCGCCTTTTCTTTTTCCGGCCAGTTTCCTACAGGGACATTTTTCAGGACCAATGCGCAAGACCAGGGGCGCTTCACACGGTGTCACAGACACACCTCCTAACCCGCTGTCATCCTGAGGAAGTGCAGGCCTTCGCAGCGCGAAGGGCCGCCGACGAAGGATCTATGTACTCCTCGCCCAGCTTCTACTACCTACGCTTACGCATGACGAATCGCTCGAAGACCCTTTACACGGGTGTAATTGGGAATCTGGAAAAACGAGTGTTCGAACACAAACAAGGCATCAAGGGGAATTCGCTGCGCGCTACAAGATCGACCGGTTGGTGTATTTTGAGCGTTTTGGGGATATCCGCTCTGCGATCGCTCGCGAGAAACAGATCAAAGGATTTACACGAATCAAGAAAATGGCATTGATTGTGTCCATGAATCCAGAGTGGAGGACCTGAGTGAGGCGTGGTTCGTGCGGCATCAATATCAGCCGGAAAGTGCGTAGATCCTTCGTCGGCAGGCCTTCGCTTTGCGAGGGCCCGCGCTCCTCAGGATGACAGCGGCGGGAATACCAAACGGGGCGGCTCACGTCGCCCCGCCAACGGCCAACGACCGCTCCTACGTCCCTTCACTCCACCCCGCCAGATACTCCTCCTGCTCCGGCGTGAGCTTGTCGATTTTGATTCCCATGGACTCGAGTTTCAACTTCGCGACGCGCTTGTCCAAATCATCGGGCACGCGGTAGACCTTCTTCTCGAGCGAATTGTGGTTCTTCACCATGTAATCGACGGAGAGCGCCTGGTCGGCAAAACTCATATCCATCACGGATGCGGGATGCCCCTCGGCGGCGGCCAGGTTGATCAGGCGGCCTTCACCCAGCAAATTAATCTTGCGTCCATCTTTCAGCGAGTATTCTTCAACGGAATTGCGTGTGGTACGCTTCGAAGAGGACAGCTTCTCCAGCGCCGGGATATCAATCTCGACATTGAAGTGTCCGGAGTTCGAAATGATGGCCCCGTCTTTCATCAACTCGAAATGATCTTTGGTCAGGACGCTCTTGTTGCCGGTAACGGTGCAGAAGACGTCGCCGATCTTGGCCGCTTCGGTCATCGACATCACGCGGAAGCCGTCCATCACCGCTTCCAGAGCTTTCGTGGGATCGACTTCGGTGATAATTACTTCGGCGCCGTTGCCGCGAGCGCGGCTGGCCAGCCCGCGTCCGCACCAGCCGTAGCCAGCGACCACGAACTTCGATCCCGCCAGCAGGAAGTTCGTGGCACGAATAATGCCATCAATCGTCGACTGCCCGGTTCCGTAACGGTTGTCGAAAAGGTGTTTGGTGTCGGCATCGTTCACCGCGACGATGGGGAAGCGCAACACGCCTTCCTTCGCCATGGCCCGCAGCCGGATGACACCGGTGGTAGTCTCTTCCGTGCCGCCAATCACTTCGTCGAGCACATCCTGCCGCTTGGTGTGGAGGATGGTCACGAGGTCAGCGCCGTCATCCATGGTAATGTGCGGCCTGTGATCGATAGCCGCCAGAATGTGGCTGTAGTAAGTGTCGTTGTCTTCGCCTTTGATGGCGAAGACCGAAATATTGTGATCGCGCACCAGGCTGGCGGCGACATCGTCCTGCGTGGAAAGCGGGTTCGAGGCGCAGAGCACCACGTCGGCGCCGCCATCGCGAAGAGTGATGGCCAGATTCGCCGTCTCCGCGGTGACGTGCAGGCAGGCCGAAATGCGAATTCCCTGTAGCGGCTGGTTCTTGATGAATTCCTTGCGAATGATCTGCAGAACTTTCATCGACTGGTTGGCCCACTCGATGCGTTTCTTGCCCAGATCGGCAAACTCAATGCCTTTGATGTCAGAATGCACTTGCGTTGGTGTGGTCGACATACCTCTCCTGTGGCGCTGAATTGATCTTGATTCTAAACCTTGGAAATTTTAGCTGCCGGATGAATCGGGTGCCCCACCCTTTTCGCATTCTTGCGAAAGGGTGGGACCAACGAAAATCTACTTGTGCGCCGCAACCGGCTGTCGCAGACCAGCATCACTGGCCAGCTTCGCTGCCTTATCGGTTGACTCCCACGTGAAGTCGGGATCGCTGCGTCCGAAATGTCCATAAGCCGCGGTCTTGCAATAGATCGGGCGCCGCAGATTTAGCGAATCAATGATTCCCTTGGGCGTCAGCTTGAAATGAGCGCGCACCAAGTCCGAAATAGTTGTCGGATCGACTTTGCTCGTCCCAAACGTTTCTACCAGCACGCTCACCGGATCGGCCACGCCAATAGCGTATGCGAGCTGAACTTCGCAGCGGTCCCCCAACCCAGCCGCAACAATGTTCTTCGCAATGTGCCGCGCCATATAAGCCGCCGAGCGGTCCACCTTGGTCGGATCCTTGCCGCTAAACGCGCCGCCGCCGTGCCGTCCCATGCCGCCGTAGGTGTCCACAATAATCTTGCGGCCGGTCAGCCCGGTATCGCCCATGGGCCCGCCAATCACGAAACGTCCTGTGGGGTTGATGTGATACTTCGTGTCTTCGTCGAGGAGATGAGCCGGAATCGTGGCCTGAATCACATGCCTGAGAATGTCGCTGCGAAGTTCGTCGTTGCCGACGGTCTCGGAGTGCTGCGTAGAAATTACGACAGCGTCGACGCGCACCGGCTTGTGATGCGCATCGTATTCAACCGTAACCTGCGACTTGCCATCCGGCCGCAGATAAGGAAGCTTCCCATGCTTACGAACCTCAGACAGCCGCATGGTGAGCTTGTGCGCAAAAGAAATAGGCGCAGGCATAAGCTCCGCAGTCTCATTGCACGCGAAGCCAAACATCATTCCCTGGTCGCCGGCGCCGCCGGTGTCTACGCCGAGGGCTATGTCGCCGGATTGTTTGTTGATGCTGGAGATTACGGCACAGGTGTTGGAGTCGAAGCCGTAGAGGGCGTTGTTGTAGCCGATGGAGGAAATTGTTCCGCGGACGAGGTTCTGGAAATCTACGTAGGCTTTGGTGGTGATCTCGCCGGCGATTACTACCAGGCCGGTTGCGGTTAAAGTCTCGCAGGCTACGCGGCTGGTGGGGTCATCGCTCAAGCAGGCGTCGAGGATGGCGTCGGAAACCTGGTCGGCGATTTTGTCGGGATGTCCTTCGGTTACGGATTCGGAAGTAAATAGATGGCGATTCTTCGACAAGCTTCTTCTCCTTAACGATCTGGGCGTTCACGTCTGGCGGGGGTTGATCAGGCGTACACCGGCCGCACAAAATGCGTTTCTTTCACGGTCCGTAAAAGGCTAACAGAGAACGAGCGGAGGCGCAATCTTTTTGGGCTGGCTTGCGGTTCCTGGCAGTGAGCGGTGCGGACACGGTTTCAATGGGAGAATTGCTGGGCTTTGTGGGCTTGTTAGTATTCTCTGTTGGGTTTTTTGCGGCTTTCTTTCGGTGCGAGAGAGGTCGTGTCGTCCTTACGGGACTCGCTCGAACTTTCCGCCCCTACCGGCACTTCCGTGCCGGGCTTTCACATGCCGCCGCTTCGCGGCTGGATTTTGGCGATTCTATTCCCGTGGTTTTATCAGCGCGGGGGTGCGTTTCATGTACCTCGGCGGCTGAAGCCGCGATTCTACTCGTCTCGTAGTGCAGCGCTCAAGTGCTGCTTCACCCAAAACCAGTTTTTTCTTTGGGCCTGCAAAACGGGTCCCGATTTCTTGGCAGGACTAAAAGGCGAGCCCCTGATACGAAGGAGAGTGTTTTCTTAACACATCAGCGATAGAGTCACTGGGATTGAAGGGGGGAATCTGGTTTGGGAGGTGGGGGTTGCAGGCCGGTGGCGGCGAAGGTGAGGGTTTTTACTTCGCCGTAGTCGCCTTGGGTGGGTAGTTTTTTGCCGTTGAATTCGAAATCCAAAGCGCCTACGTTGCCTGCCTTGATCACAATTTCGTTCAGGGCACGCACTGACTTCTGAGCCGGGGCGGTTAAGAGAGCGCGGGTGACAATCTCGCCATCGACCGAGATGGAGAGCCAGGAGTCTTCGCGTGCCTTGATTACCAGCAGTAATGGTGCGTTTGCCGGGACGGCCTGCCGCGGCTGGCTCTCGGCGGAAGTTGGTGGAGCTGGGCTGACGACCGGCGATGGAGTCGGCTGGATCGCCGCGGCGCTGCCAACCGGTGGTTCGATCGGCTTCGAAGTGGCGGCGGAGGAATCCGCGGACTCCGCGGGCTTTGGCTCGGGCTGTGGTTGTTCTGCGGTCGCGGCCGGCGAAGTGCCGGGAGGGTTGGCGGCGGTGGCGTTCTGGACGGGCGCCGCGGATTCGCTGGCCTCCTTTTCTGATTCGCGGGAGTAGAAGCCCCAGGCAGCGAATCCTAGCGCGACGATCAGGAGCACAACTGCGAAGGTGCCCCAGGGTAGGCCAGCGGTGGCGGGATTCTCTTCTCGCGATGGGGGCTCGAGGATCGGGGCTTGGTCGTTCTCGGATTTCTTGGCCGACGGGGCGGCTCCGGTCGCGACCAGGTAGTCGGCGATGGTTTGCTCTTCATCCATACCCAGGCAGCGCGCATAGGCGCGGATGAAACCCTTGTTGAAAATGCCGCCGGGTAATTGGTCGAAATGCTCTTCTTCGAGTGCGCGCAACATGCGCGTGCCGATTTTGGTGGTGAGGGAGATGTCCTCGAGGGTGACGCCCTTGCGCTCCCGCTCTTGTCTTAGTTGTGCACCGAACGACGCCACTTGAGGTTCTCCTGCGCAGTCTGGACGGGTGTTCACTTTAAATATATGTTATGCGACGGTTTGGGGGTCGTGCAATTTTGTGGGCGCTTGAGAAATCGGGCCACGGAATTGCACGGATCAGCACGGACCGATTTCAGCGCCAAGTTTCTCTGCAGGAAGCTTGGGCACTCGCCGCGGAGTGCTAAGCTTCCGGATGCTTGCGGCGATGGACAGACCCAGGTCTCGAAAGGCGCGAGACCTGGGGCACCCGATGAGAAGCACGTGGATCGGATGATAGTGATCGCCACTGGTTGGGCACGAACTTAAGCAGTTGAATTATTTCTAGAAGCCGTGGCCAGTCACTGCCAAAAGGCATAGCAGCACAAACAGTCACACAAAAGCGGCATAGCGCGTAAATATGTGGGATACCACGGCTTGAACCCGGAATGGTGTTTATGCCAAAGATTTCCATCTTTGATCTTGGTTGCGTTTGATCTGACGGCGGAGAAAGGGATTTCTTCCTGACACCCCTATCCAGAACCCAGGTCTCGAAAGGCGGGAGACTTGGGGCACTCGGTTTTACCTGTTCAAAACACGTCCCATATAAATCTGATTCTTTAAGCCACTGATGCTAAAGCAAATATAGTTTGCAAAAAGTTCTTGCATTAAATATAGTGTTATAGTTAACTATAACACTATGGCAGCACGGAACGCTTTCGATGTCGCCCTGGCAAACGAGGCAGAAATCGGCTACACCGACGTTTCCTCTTGCTGCACGGAAATTAGAAGGAGAATGGACATGAAATCACACATCGCATTTTCGCTCTTGTTGGTACTGGTCGCCGCTACCGGTTTCGCAGCTGACGCTGCAGCTCCTGTGCCGTCCGAGGCGCAGAAGTCGTTCACAACCATGAAAAGCCTGGCGGGAGAGTGGGAAGGCCCCGTCACCGTCGCGGACGCGCCGGAGATGTCAGGCGCCAAAATGCACCTCTCGCTGCGCGTGACCTCGCGGGGGAACGCGCTCGTGCACGAGTTTCAGGAAGCAGGAACGCCGTTGGATCCGACAAAGTACGACCATCCCGTCACCATGCTTTATGTCGATGGAGACCAGCTCACGCTGGTTCATTATTGTGACGCGGGAAACCGCCCGCGCATGACCGGCAAGATGTTGCCCGACGGCAAGACGGTCGAGTTCGAGCTCAAGGACATCAGCGGGAGCCCGGAGTACCATATGCACCATTCGGTGTTCACGATCATCGACGCCAACCATCACACCGAGGATTGGACGTTCATGATGAAGGACAAGCCGATGCACGCGCACTTCGACCTGCAGCGGACTAAGTGATGGAGTGTGGCGGTCCGCGCGAGATCCTTCGTCGAGCTTACCCTGTCCTCAGGATAACGGCGTGTATTTTACAGATGGTATTTTTCGCAGGGCTATTTGGAAAACGCAATGGACAGTGAGTGGAACGACAGTCAGCCGATTTACCGCCAGCTTCGTGACCGGGTGGTCGCGATGATACTCGACGGCGTGCTCAAGGAAGGTGATCCGCTTCCTTCGGTGCGCAATGTGGCGGCCGAATATCGGGTCAATCCGCTCACTGTTCTGAAGGGCTATCAACAACTGGTCGACGAGCAACTGGTCGAGAGCCGGCGAGGTCGGGGGATGTTCATCAATGTAGGCGCACGCAATCTGCTGCTGCAGGGCGAACGCCAGAAGTTTCTGGCGGAACAGTGGCCCACGGTTTACGCAACTATTCAGCGGCTCGGCCTGACGCCGGAAGAACTGTTGGACGCTGCCTCGCCCAATGCAACAAAGAAGGAGCCAAAGTCATGACAGTCATCGAAGCACGCAGCCTGCGCAAGGCTTTCGGCAAAACCGTCGCGCTGGACGGCGTCAATTTGCGCGTCGACGAGGGCCGCATCCTCGGACTTATCGGTCCGAACGGCGCGGGCAAGAGCACCGCGCTCAACGCGATTCTCGGCCTGACCGAATATCAGGGAGAACTCCGAGTGCTTGGACGCGACCCGTGGGACGAGCGCGATCAGCTTATGCGCGATGTTTGCTTTATTGCCGATGTTGCCGTTTTGCCTCGCTGGATGCGGGTTTCGCAGGCGCTCGACTACGTGGGCGGAGTGCATCCGCGATTCGATCGGGTGAGGGCGGAGGGTTTTCTGGCGAAGACCGATATCAAACGCGCCAGCAAGATCAGGGAATTATCGAAAGGCATGGTGACGCAGCTGCACCTCGCGCTGGTGATGGCCATCGACGCGAGGTTGCTGGTGCTGGACGAGCCGACGCTTGGCCTCGACATTCTGTATCGCAAGCAGTTCTACGATTCCCTGCTGAACGATTACTTCGATCGCAGCCGCACCATCGTGGTGACCACGCATCAGGTGGAAGACGTCCAGCACGTCATCACCGATCTCATGTTCATCAATCGCGGGCGGATCGTACTCGATTGCAGCATGGAAGAATTCGAGTCGCGCTATCTGGAAGTGGCGGTGCATCCCGAGCGTGTGGCCGCGGCACGGGCGCTTAAGCCGATTCACGAGCGCCAGGTGCTCGGGCGCAGCATTCTGTTGTTCGATCATGTTGACCGTGGGCAACTTGCGGCTCTAGGCGACGTGCGCACGCCCAGCATCGCGGATTTGTTTGTTGCCTTGATGGGAAACAAGCCAGGCGATCACGCCGCCGGCGCGGCAAAAGGAGTGGCGCGATGAATAGTCAATCGACCGCAATGCCCGAGGCTCCCCGCGATTCGCAGATCAGTGAGTCACGGATCAGCGAGTCGCGAGGGATCGCGCCCGCCGCGGTGACGGCGATGCGGCCATTCTACTGGTCGGTTCGCCGCGAGTTGTGGGAGAACCGTTCGATCTATATTGCGCCGCTGGCGGTCGCGGGCCTCGTCCTCCTTGGTTACCTGATCGCCTCGATGGGTTATGCCTTGTCGACGACCAACATGGCTCAGCGGCGCGCGGCAGTCGAAGAGCCGTACACCTTCGCGATGGGCGTGATTTTGGGGACTGCTTTTATCGTAAGTATTTTCTACTCGCTCGATGCGCTACACGGTGAGCGTCGCGATCGCAGCATCCTGTTCTGGAAGTCGATGCCGGTGTCCGACCTTACTACTGTGCTCTCGAAGGCGAGCATTCCGCTGCTCGTCCTGCCGCTGCTCAGTTTTGCGATTGTCGTTGCCACGGAATTAATCATGCTGGGGCTGAGCAGCCTGGTGCTGCTAGCGAGCGGCCTGCCGGTCGCGACGCTGTGGACAATGGTGTTTCAGATGTGGCTGATGCTGCTCTACCACCTGGTGACCGTGCATGTGCTCTGGTACGCACCAATCTACGGTTGGCTTTTGCTGGTCTCGGGCTGGGCACGGCGGGCTGCATTTCTATGGGCCGTTTTGCCGTGGCTCGCGATCGGCGCTGTGGAGAAGATCGCATTCAACACCTGGCACTTCGCCGCAATGCTGGGATATCGCTTCGAAGGCGGCCCGGAGGCCATCACCGCGGCGGATAGCTTCCCGATCGATCCAATGATGCAGCTTACTCCGGGAAGATTCCTGAGCAGCCCGGGTTTGTGGATCGGGCTGGTCGTCGCCGCCGCATTTCTGGCGGCAGCGGTCCGGTTGCGTCGCTGTCAGGGACCGATCTGATTCGCGTTCAGTGGTGAAACGCCCACATCAGGGGGCAGCTCGATGAATACGCAATCAAATGTCGTGCCCGATTCTCCTCTCGACGCGCAGGCAGTCGCGCCCGCGGCCTTGGCGCCGACTCGGCCATTGTACTGGTCGGTGCGGCGCGAATTGTGGGAGAACCGTTCCATCTACGTCGCGCCGCTGGCGGTTGGCGCCGTCTACCTGGTCGGCTTTTTGATCAGCCTGTATTGGCTGCCGCGCAGCGTGCGTGCTCTGGCAACGCTCAATCCTGCGCAGCAGATCCTTGTCCAGCTCGCCATGCCTTATGCCCACGCAGGGATGCTGCTCACCTTTGTCGGGTTTCTGGTCGGGATCTTCTACTCGCTCGACGCGCTGCACAGCGAGCGTCGCGATCGCAGCATCCTGTTCTGGAAGTCGCTGCCGGTTTCGGATCTTACGACCGTGCTCTCGAAGGCGATCGTTCCTCTCGTGATTTTGCCGGTGCTCGTTTTGGCCGTAACGATTCCTCTGCAGATCGTGATGCGGCTGCTGAGCGCTGCTGTCCTGCTGACGAGCGGTGCGAGTACCGCGATTCCGTGGGGGCCTCCGTTGTTGGAGATGGAAGTGGTGCTGCTCTACGGGGTCATCGTGATGGTGCTCTGGCACGCGCCGCTCTACATGTGGATGCTGCTTGTCTCGGGCTGGGCGCGGCGCGCGACATTTCTGTGGGCGGTGTTGCCGCCACTCGCGATTGCCGCTCTCGAGTACATCGCCTTTCACACTTCGTATTTGGGCTCCATGCTGCAAGATCGCTTGTTTGGATTCGCTGCGGGGGCTTTCGATCTGAAGGACAAAAATGGTGTCCCGATCGATGCGCATTTTATTCCGCTGGAACAACTCGCTCCCGGGAGGTTCCTGTGCATCCCGAGTCTGTGGCTCGGGCTGATCGTCGCGGCGATATTTTTCGCTGCGGCGGTCCGGATGCGACGTTATCGGGAGCCACTGTGAGTTGCGTGCGCTTGATTTCCGGAGTTGCACTAGGAGGAAAGATCATGAGTAGCGCTGTGATGACTAAACGGATTGCTAGAACATCGCCGAGTTTTGAGGCTGCGGGACTGAGGACACAGATTGCTGGCGTCATTTATTTACTCACCGTAGTGGCGGCATTTGCCGAAGTCTTCATTCGCGGCAGGTTGAATATCGCGGGAGGCCTCATGGTGGTCTTGGCCATGATCGCCGTGACGCTGCTGTTCTGTGACATCTTGAGCCCGCTGAATAGGAGACTCTCGTTGCTTGCGGCGTCTTTCAACCTCGTGGGACTCGCTTTTGAAGTTCTTCGGTTGCAGCCTAGGGGCGCGAACATCGCCGTTGTGTTTAACGGTTTCTTTTGCATTCTGATCGGCTGCTTCGTTTTTCGCTCGACCTCCCTGCCTCGAATCCTGGGCGGGCTCATGGTGTTGGGTGGGTTAGGGTGGCTCACCCTTTTGTCGCTGTCGGTGGCCAACTATCTGTCTCCCTACAATCTGGCCTTCGGCCTCCTAGGGGAAGGAGCGGCCTGCCTGTGGATCCTTTGGATGGAAGTGAACGTAGGACGACGAATCGAGCAGTTCAGTTCAGCAGGAAGGGCGCCCTCTATCGGGGCAGCGGGTGCGCCGCTATCGGGAGCCGATCTGATTCGCCCGGGGATTGAATTCTATTTTTCGCGCGGGGGGAAACGAATATGAGCACAGCTGTAATGACTAATCGGTTAGAGATGAGTTCGCTTGCGGATACTGCCTTGAAGGCAGCCGCGCGGTTTTGGTTTGGGGTGACCGTCGTCGGCCAATTGGTGTTCGCGTTTACTGTAGCGTCCTTCTACGCTCTTACGGCGTTGCGAGGGGACTACCACAAGTGGAACTTCACGAACGGTTACGTCCCCGGCCTTTCCATGGGAAATACCGCCGTGGTCATGCATCTTGCTTCAGCTGTGATCATCATGCTCGCCGGGGCGGTTCAGTTGGTTCCGCAAGTCCGCAACCGCTTTCCAGTCTTTCACCGCTGGAATGGGCGTATCTACATGCTGACCGCCGTCGCCCTCAGCGTGGCCGGTCTTTATATGACTTGGATACGGGGAAGCGTTGGCGACCTGTCAGTCCACTTGGGTTCTACTCTGAACGCTGTTCTAATCTGGCTTTGCGGCGCCATGGCGCTGCGCTACGCGCTGGCTCGCGATTTCAAAACTCATCGCCGCTGGGCTCTTCGCTTCTTCCTTGTGGTAAGTGCATCGTGGTTTTTCCGGATCGGTTTTTTCTTGTCGTTTCTCGTCTTTAAAGGCCCTTTCGGTTTCGACCCGACGACTTTCCGGGGACCGTTCCTCACTTTCATGACTTTCGCCCAATACTTAATTCCCCTTGCCGTTCTCGAAATATATCTGCGGGCGCAGGACCGCCCCGGCGCGCTAAGGCGAACGGCTACGGCAGGCATGCTTTTTGTACTGACCTTCGTGATGGGCGCTGGACTTTTTGCGGTCGCTACGGCCGCGTGGGTGCCTCAGGTCAAAACCGCGTATGACCCCCGCAAATCCATTGCGGAAACTCTCTCTGCCACGATCGCGTCCAGCGGTATCGACGCAGCCGCGAAGCAATACCATGACCTCAAGGCTGCCGAACCTTCCACCTACAACTTCGATGAGGGCGAACTCAACAGTTTGGGCTATCAGCTCATTGGCACGAAAAAGTTCAAAGAAGCCATCAGCATTCTCCAGTTGAATGTTGAAGCCTATCCGCAATCAAGCAATGTTTACGACAGCCTCGGGGAGGCTTACATGGACGACGGTGTCAAACCGTTGGCCATCGCCAACTGTCAGAAATCGCTTGAGCTGAACCCAAAGAACCGCGGTGCGGTCGTGATGCTCCAGAGACTCAACGCTCCGTGATTTTGTTCGGTGGGCATGTCGTGCACCGATCTAGTTCGCAGGCACGCTTGATTCGACAGGTCGCTAAGGCGGAAAGAGTATGAGTAAAGCAATGCGAGTTTTGGTTCGTGTGCTTCTTTTCGCCGGGTTACTGCAATTTGCTTTGCCCGGCCAGGCGCGTGGACAACAGAGTGCTCCCGACGACCAGGTCATTCGCGTCAACGTGGAACTGGTCCAGGTTGACGTGCAGGTGATGCAGAAAAAGACTGGCCGCGCGGTTGGTTCGCTGAGCAAAGAGGATTTCCAACTCTACGAAGACGGAGTACAGCAAGAGGTCGCTGAGCTGAGCCAGGGCCAGCTTCCGCTCTCCGTGGTGCTGCTGTTCGATCTTACGGCGAGTGTTCAGCCGGTGCTCAAGCCCCTGGCCGCTGGAGCGCTGGAGGCGTTACAGCACCTCAAGCCCGAAGATGAAGTCGCGGTTATGGTCTACGCGGCGACGGCGCAAGTGCTGCAGGATTTCACCACCGACCGCGAGCGGGCGGTCGCAGCCATCGAAAAAGCCAGCACGATGGAAAGTAGCGAGGCCGCTTTTTTCAATGAAGCGATTTTCCAGGCGTCGGAGCAATTGAGTAAAGCGAAAAATCCCAGGAGCAGAAGGGTCATCATATGGCTCACGGACAACGTGCCCAACATCCCTGCTGACCGCGAGCACGGCGAGAAAGACGCGTTCCGGGCGGCATTTGAAACGGGAACGGTGATTTCTGCTCTGCTCGAGCGCAGCGCCTTTTCCGACCTCGCCATGGTGACCTTCAGCAAAAATCCGATGTTCGCTGCCATGCGCAAACACAACCCTCCGGGCGATGTTTACCAATACGCGGAACGCACCGGCGGCGACGTCACGAAATCCAGCAAAGACGAGGTCAGCACGAAGCTGGCGCAACTGATCGAGGAGATTCGCAGCCGCTACACGCTTGGCTACTATCCTTCGGTCAAACAGCCAAAAGGCAAGTTCTGCGAAATCAAAATCCAGATCAGAGCAGAAACCCAAAAGCGTGAAGGCCGGCTGGTTGTGCGGACGAAGCAGGGCTACTACAGATGAGGCGTGGCTGGCTCAAGTTTTGAAAGCGCCGGGCATGTATTCGTGCCGTAAGTCGATGTTCAGGAGGACGTATGGAAACATTTGTTGGTCTTAACTGCTCAACCGTTGAATGTACTTCACCGACCGCCCAGATCTGGCAGGACATCTTGGCGCAGGCGGTGACTGGCGAACTGATGGCCGCGATGAACTACGCCTCGTTATCGGAGATCTGTGACGATCCCGCAGAAGTCGCCGATGCCTTGGAGCATGCACAGATCGAGCGGGGGCATGCGGAGCGGTTCGCTGCGGAGGGCCGCAAGATTAGCGTGGACGTATGCAATAACGTCGACGCCAAGCATTGGAAGCGGCTGCGCGAAGCATTCCTGGGCTGCATCACCGAACGCGATTTTATTGGCTGCCTGGTCGTCCAGGAGATCATGCTCGAATCATTTGCCGTCGCAAGCTATGCACGCGTCGGGAAGGTGGCGCCGGGCAGCCTTGGCACGACTTTTGCATCTATCGCAGCCGAGGAAGAAGATCACGTTGATCACGCCATGGCGATTCTCCGAGCCGAGCGGGCGTTGGACGCGCAGCGCTTCGACGACAAGGTCTACCGGCTGCATCTTGACGTGATGACAACGCTTGCGAAGATGCTGGCGAAGGAATGCAAGGATGGACATTGCGAAGTGTGTCACGGCAACTGCGTGAAGCCATCACTGTTCGATGTCAGCTTGAGCGCGGCCGAGCTTCGCGGAGCCTCGCTGCAACAGTATCTGAAGACGCTCGACATGCTGGGGATTCCTGGGGAGGTAACACTCGCATGGGTGGCTCAGTTACCAGCGTAGGCTGGCAGCTGGTGGTGCAAGCACGTTTTGAATCGGGTATGCCTTTTCGGTTACCTCGGCTAATAAAGCTTTCGCTGATTCGAGAGCATTGAACGCAGCGCTCGAACAGCTTGCGGAAGAACCTCGAGATCGGCGACTGGGGCCTTAAAAGGGTACGGCTT
>Ga0210401_10001612_pt1 | contig 25796 bp, 18 predicted proteins | sample IncBWH32MmetaG_FD_150866 | JGI IMG/M metagenome (GOLD analysis project Ga0210401, IMG submission 150866) | Forest soil microbial communities from Barre Woods Harvard Forest LTER site, Petersham, Massachusetts, United States - Inc-BW-H-32-M | ecosystem: Environmental > Terrestrial > Soil >...
CGATGCACGAGACACGAACCGCTCAGATTGCGGCGGATCATCTCAAGGCCAACGGCTTCGAGGTCACCACAGGAGTCGGCAAGACGGGAGTTGTCGGTATATTGCGCAACGGAGACGGCCCAACCGTAATGCTGCGCGCTGACATGGATGCGTTGCCCATCAAGGAAGCTACTGGTCTCCCCTATGCGAGTACAGTTACAGCGACAGGCGCTGATGGCAAGACCGTGCCAGTGGCGCACTCCTGCGGGCACGATATGCACGTGGCCTGCTTGATTGGAGCGACCTCGCTGTTTGCCAAAAGCCGCGATAGCTGGCATGGAACGTTGATGCCAGTCTTTCAACCAGGGGAGGAGACGGCGCAGGGCGCTCAAGCCATGATTGACGACGGGCTCTTCAAACGGTTTAAGAAGCCCGATGTCGTACTCGGGCAACACGTCATGAGCTTGCCATCCGGGCACCTCGATTGGCGTACGGGAGTTGTGACCTCCGCTGCTGACAGCCTGCAAATTCGTTTGTTTGGGCGCGGTGGGCATGGCTCGATGCCAGAGGCCAGCATTGACCCCGTTGTCATGGCGGCCTCCACCGTCATGAGGCTGCAAACCATCGTCTCGCGAGAAGTCGCCCCAACAGATTCCGCCGTGGTGACGATTGGGGCGCTGCAGGCGGGCACGAAAGAGAATGTTATTCCTGACGAGGCGATTATCAAGTTAAACGTGCGCACCTTTGATGAGGGGGTCCGCAAACATGTGCTTGCAGCGATTGAACGAATTGTGAATGCCGAAGCAGCAGCTTCAGGTGCGCCGAAGCTACCGGAGATCACTCCACTGGACCGCTATTCATTGGTAACAAACGATGTCGATGCGACAAAGAAGGTCGTTGACGCGTTTCGCCAAAACTTCCCTGACGGCTCCGTCGAGCAAACTAAACCTACGATGGCGAGCGAGGACTTCGGATGCTTTGGGGCGGAGTGGCACGCTCCGGCGGTTTTCTGGTTCTTTGGCGGTGACGATCCTGAGGTATATGACAAGGCGAAGAAGGATGGCACGCTCAATTCGCTGCCAACCAACCACAATCCGCGCTTTGCACCAGTAATTCATCCGACTCTAGAGACAGGTGTCAAAGCCCTGGTTGTTGCGGCGCATGCATGGCTGGCGTCGTGAACAACATCCTGATGCACGGCCATCAACTAGCGGGTCCTTTTCTGGATGCGGTGGATCTGCTTGGCACATTCGTTTTCGCACTCAGCGGTGCGGCAGCGGGTGTCAAAAGCCGGTTCGATCTGTTCGGTCTAATGGCACTCTCGTTCGCGGCCGGTAATGCCGGCGGGATCACACGAGATGTGCTGATTGGCGCGGTGCCACCAGCGGCGATCAGCGACTGGCGCTATCTCGGGGTCTCTCTTCTGGCAGGATTGGTGACGTTCTTCTGGTATCCCAACATCGATAAACGTCGCCGGCTGGTGTTGTTATTCGACGCCGCGGGACTCGGCCTGTTTGCCGTCGCCGGCACACAAAAGGCGCTCATCGCGGGGCTCAATCCTCTGATGGCGATTTTCATGGGAGTACTAACCGGGATTGGTGGTGGCATATTGCGCGATGTGCTTGTCAACCAGACGCCGACGGTACTTGAGGCGGATATTTATGCCGTTGCTGCGCTAGCCGCTGGCGTCGTAGTGGTGATCGGATATGAATTGCATTACCCGGCTTTTGTGGTGTTGACCGTGGGCGCACTACTTTGCTCCTGGCTGCGAGTTATGGCGATATACCGAGGATGGCATTTACCCGTCGCCCAGTCGCAGAATCGGCGGGAGTGAATCATCGTTTGCTACGTCGCTTAAGAGTTTGAGCCAGAGAAGCGAGCTTTCTGATCTAGAAGCTTGTCGGCTAAGCACTTTACCCTAGCACATCAGAACATATGATTGTCAGCGAACTCGTCGGTCAATATTTCGGAACGAAGTTCCACGGCTTACGTTCCGAGAAGTCGGCTTCCGGGAAGTTATCCGCGAGTTCGGGTCACTCTAGAAAATTCATACACAAATCACCCCCGGCGATCACCCACGATTCTTCCGTCTTGCCCGTATTTTCCAGTGTCTCGCAGTCCCACGGCAACCCTTGAAATTGTTGGAAACACTGGAAAACCGTTGCCGCGCAGGACATCCTCACCCGTTTCACGCAATGGCAAGGACGAGAGCCGGAATCGGTGGCGGCCGATACGACCCACGGGAAGGCGAGTTCTTGCAATGGCTAGCTGATCGGAGCATCACTCCCTACATGCGGACCCGTGACAGTATCCACCGAAAGAGGAGCCCATTCTTTGGCCCCGAGCGTTTCACGTACGAACCGGAAAACAATCGCTATATCTGCCCTGACGGCCAGTTCCTCAACTACGGTGGCCGAGTTTTTCACAATCGGGCCTTCAACTACATCGGGACACGCAAAAAGTGTGGCCCGTACTTGCTCCGGCGACAATGCACCAGTGCTGCCTTCCGGGGTCTTAATCATTCACCAGAACGAACCAGTTCGACAACGTGCGCGGGAGTTAGTCAACACGCCGGAGTTCGCCAAAGCACGGCGGCAAGAAAGAAGGTGGAAGCCTTGTTCGCGGAACTGAAGAATCAGATCGGATTGCGGCGCTTGCGTCTGCGGAGACTCAGATTCGTGCGCGAGCAGTTCTTCCTGGCAGCGGTAGCTCAGAACATCAAGCGACTGGTGCGCTTCCTCAGTCAGCCAACCACACCGGTTCTCACCACCACCTCTTAGTCGAACGGAAACAAAAACCCGGCGACGGCATGCTCGCACACGAAAAGCTGTTCCGTTGACGGACTTTTTCCACACCCACATCCCCGATTGCACTCATTGAGAATTGACTGGTCTCCGATAGGCGTATGCGATGACGAAGATGTAAACGGTGTGATCGGATATCCAATTATTATCAAGTAACCAGGCGAGACAATTCCGATGAGCAGAGCGCCCGCTAGGCCAGGCTTCGCCGTCGCACTTGAGTTCCAGAGCGGAGAACACGCGCCGCAACAGAAATCAAATCGGACAAAACAAGCGCCGGAACAAACCAACACGCTCCGTAAAAGCTGGAAATCATCGCGAAAGTTTGCCCCGTGTCCGCGTAGCAGAGAGCGTGGATCTGTCCATTCTTCCGGGTATTACGTTAGTAATCGAAGCGCCATGATTCTCGGGCGTCGCATTGGGTTCGTCTTGCTACCATCGCCTCATCATGAATGCGCGCCTCGGGGCATCGGCCCTCAAGTCTTCCTGGTTTTTCGCGATTGCGACATCCCTTGCGGTGGTCGCCACCGCGGGAGCTTTGGACGGAGACCGCCCGAATCAATCGCCGGTCACGACGCCCAAAGTGACAGTCACTCAGGTCACCCACGACGGATTTAGCAAAACCAATTTATTGTCGGACGATTCTCGTCTTTATATAACCGAGTGGCCGGCAGCCCATCATGTGATTGCCACGGTATCGCTGCAAGGCTTGAATCGATCAATCATTTCCAGCCCTTTCTCAGATCTCCAGGCCTTTGATCTCTCCCACGACCACACCAGGCTGTTAGTTTCTCCGATCCAAGGGGGAGCCAGCGATAACGAATTCTGGACTTTGCCGGTCAGCGCCGGGTCTCCGGAGCGGGTCGGGAATCTCACTGGACGCGATGCCATCTGGTCTGAAGATGGCCAGCAGGTAGCGTTCAGCAAAGGTTCGGTGCTCTATTTGGCCAACTCAGTCGGGGCCCAAGTGCGAGAACTGTTCACTGCCAATGGATCTATCTTTGCCCTACGCTTTTCTCCTGACGGTCAACGGATCCGCTTTACGGTCAGTGAGACGGAGCAGAACAGGACCATACTCTGGGAGATTGGCCGAGACGGATCAAACCCGCATGCTCTGTTGAACAATTGGCGGAACGCCTCTACGGCATGCTGCGGCAGTTGGACAGCCGACGGCCGCTACTACATCTTTCAGGTAACGCAGAGCGCCCCAACCGCGATTACCGTTCTGTGGGCCTTGCCGGATTCCGCACCCGGTACCGACCCGATTCAGTTGACGGGCGGCCCAAGGTCATTCGGAAATGCTTCGCCGGCGCACGATCGCAAGAAGATCTGGGCTATCGGCGTTCAACCTGTCGGTGAAGCCGTGAAGTACGATCCGGGCAGCAAAAGCTTTGCTCCCATGGTTTCCGGAGTTTCGGCGACCGATCTGGACTTCTCATCCGATGGGAAGTGGGTTACCTACGTAGCCATTCCCGAAAGCACATTGTGGCGATGCCGCGCCGACGGTACCGACCGACTCCAACTCACCTCAGCGCCCGAACACGTGGCTTTGCCTCATTGGGCGCCCGACGGAACGCAGATCGCTTATGTCAGCATGCAACCTGGAAAGCCATGGAAGATCTCGGTCATACCGGCGGGCGGTGGAACTTCTCAGGAAATTCTGACGGAGAGTCGTAGCCAGATCGATGCCAACTGGTCGTCAGACGGTACCCGGATAATGTTTGGATATTTGCACAACGCCGATGGGCTCAATATTCGGATTGTGAACCTGAAAACCCATGCTGCCGAAACAGTTCCCGGCTCTAACGGACTGTTTAGTCCCCGCTGGTCGCCGAACGGGCGATATATTGCCGCTCTCTCGCCGGACTTCACAAAAGTGATGCTGTTCGCCTTTGAAACCCGCAAATGGTCGGATTGGCTGAGCGAGCCTGCCGGCGCAGTCAGCTATCCCGTTTGGTCCGCGGACAGCAAGTATCTTTATTTCGATGATCTAGTCACCGATCAAGAGGCAATTCGCCGAGTGAAGGTGGGCGAGAGTCAGGCGGAACGCGTCTTCGAGTTGGAGGGAATCGAACGCTACCCGGGCGCATTTGGGCTTTGGACCGGACGTGCTGCCGATGGCTCCTGGATGTTTGTGCGTGACCGCAGTACACAAGAGGTTTACCAGTTGAGTCTCGAACTGCCGTAAGCCAGATTGCGAGCTATGTGAACTATGTTAGAGCGCTTCGTTGCAAGCTGTCGGCCACACCGCGGGTGTCGTCTTCTTCTCATTGCAGGCATGCTGATGGTGCCCGTGCTTGTCGGCGTTGCGCCGTTAACTTCGCGGGCTCAAGACGATGATGCAAGCGAAAGGAAGCCGATCACCCGGGTCGAGCCTGACTATCCTGAAACTCTGAAGCGACTCTACATCGGAGGAGTTGTGCGCGTGGAGGTTCTGGTCGCGCAAAGCGGCGTCGTCGAGAGCACAAGGCTGGTCGGAGGGAGTCCGATTCTCGGTCAGGCCGCCATGAAGGCGGTAAAACAGTGGAGATATAGTCCGGCCAAGTCCAAAGAAACGCTAACCGTAAAACTTGATTTTGATCCTCACCGCTGACCGGCCTCCCCGAAGAGAATCTCGCAGCTTCAAAACGTGTTCTGCCTATTCGTCACGCCTCGATGGTTGTGGAATCTGCACAGAAGCTCGATCCGGAGGAACAAACCAACCTGCACAGTCTGGCCGCTTCCCGCACTCCGCCGCACGCTCTGGTGTCCGAATGGTGCTCACGGTGCCGATTGAAGAAAGACCACTCTGACCTATGGTGCGCCCTTTACAAGCACCCCAAGCGCGAGAAGTCAGGGAACACTTATGAGAAAGCGCATTCTTGTTGTGGACGATGAAAACAATTCGTGAGCTTGTCTGCTCCATGCTTGTATCCGCTTCCTACTGGCGCCAGCAGGCTCGTTCACGAAACAAGGCGCTGGCCGTCCTCAATCGTTTGACCTGGTATTGACCGATTTGATGATGCCTGATCTCGATGGGTGCAAGGTTACTGGAAGACACCAAGGTCAGATATCCCGACCTGCCAACAGGTTTCATGACCTCCGTGTACAACCTGTCGATAGCCCTTGCCTGCTTTCGGCTCGGCGCTACCGACTATCTGCTGCTTGATCTGCGGTTAGGTCAATCTGTTTCTGAGTCGCCGGAAGCTGCTGACAGCGAGCGCGTAGATGAAAGCCAGTTCGATCGCGAAGGCGAAGGCAAGAAATCCACGTGGAAGGCTAGCGCAAGAAGACTATGCTGCCCATTTCTCCGTCATGCTCGTCGATTATGGGCATGGACCTGAAAGCACCACTCGTCTGTAAATCGTGTACTAACGTCGCGTAGTTCGAATCACGGGGTAAGCCCCAGATCATGACCGCTGAGGGCCTTAGGTGTCCTAAGTCTGCAACGATCTTTTCACTTGGGGCTGGAGAGGCAAGAACGGGCGTTTGCTGGGGTCTGGAGTCGGGTAGAAACGATCAAGAAAAATGTTCCCGATCTGAATTCCACTCCAAATGAGCGCCAGTCACGCGATGTAGGCCCCTGCTGCAGGGGCCTGCTCAGGCGCGGCTCGAGCCCTCCTGTTTGGCCTAATCTTGTCCCGAGTGAGACCAGAGTGTGCCAGGATCGCCTTGATGTATTTCCACTGCGGCCGGGCCTGACGTTCCCACGCTGGGTGCGAAGCCATTGTCGTAATTGACGCTGCCACTTCCGTTCCAGTGAATCGTGCCGTTGCGCCCTAGCTGGCCGGTACGATACCAGAGAGGCCCTTCTGCGTTTGTGGCTTGGTGCACCTGGACGACTGTCGTTCCCGATGCCGCTACCGAGGGTGTGAAGCCGTCGTCCATCCGAAGGCTTCCCCTCCATTTGATAGTGCCATCGAGTTGGACTTGGCCCGTCCGATACCAGAGTGTCCCGGGATCGCCTTGGTGAACCTCGACAACGGTCGGGCCTGCGATTGCTATCGAGGGCGCGAAGCCGTTGTCGTATGGAAGGCTTCCGGTGCCGAACCACTGGATAGTGCCATCAGGCGCGATATGGCCCGTGCGATACCAGAGTGGTCCTGATCTATTCGTGGCCTGATGTACTTGAACGATCGTCGTTCCCGACGCTGCTACGGAAGGCGCAAACCCGTCGTCCATCTGAATGCTTCCGCTCCATTTTATGGTGCCATCGAGTTGGATTTGACCGGAGTGATACCAGAGGGAGCCCGGATCGCCTTGATGAACCTCGACAGCCGTCGTTCCCGACGCTGCTACTGACGGCGCGGAGCCCGAGTCAAATTCAATGCTGCCAGTTCCGAACCATTGAATTGTGCCGTCGGGCCCCAACTGCGCGGTGCGATACCAGAGTGGTCCTGATCCATTTGTGCCCTGATGTACTTGGACGATCGTCGTACCTGAAGCCGCTACCCTGGGCGCAAAGCCATCGTCAAGTTGAACGCTTGGACCCCAGTTAACCGTTTGTCCTTGCGCAGGTAAGGCAACAATCGCCAGGATGGCGAGACCAATAGTCAAGCCCAGTATCCGGCACTTCGCGCGGCTCGTACAGAATGCCTCTTGTAACTTCCCAAAATTCTTCACGACGATTCTCCTTATGTTTAGAGTTGTCCATTCGGCGACGCTCCGCGATAGATTTCATCCCGCTCTACCCCGGCGTTCGAACACCGATTCGAACGAGTGCATCTTGCATCGCGCCGGCTTCAAATGTCCTCAAGCGAGCGCTCAATAATTTTCACGCTTTCTCACGTGCACCTATGACGCGGCAAAGCAAGCACTTGTACGAGTTCGGATCCCACGGGGTCGTACTGGGAGGTGTGTCTAGTTGCGGAGAGGAACCGGCTCAACGGCACTGCCATCCAACAACCTATTCGAGGTCCTCAAACTACCGACGATTTTCATTGCAGCTTTGCGTATTCCTCCCTCGCCTGTTTGACGACAGATGAACCGGGATCGGCCTCATGCCAAAGCTGAAGGAAGTCAAGGTATGCGGCGCGAGCTTTTACTGCATCGCCGCTGCGAGCGTAGGCGCGGGCTCGTCCCAATCGCGCCAGTGGTGCGAGAGGGAAATTCAGCACCATGCCGGAATGATCGACGAGCTTTTGAAATTCCAATGCGGCTCTGGTCCCATCGCCCGCGCCCAGGTAGGCGTAGCCCCGCACGTAGGCTGGATAAATTGTCACCACCGATAGTGATGGAGGTGAGGCAAAGTCGAACTGCGCCGCGAGATCGAGGTCGGAAACCGCTTTCGACCATTGTTGATTGTGAATATCGATGAGTGCGCGAATGACGGGAAGCCAGTACTTCTGGACGAAAGTATCCTCCGGCCACTGCCGGTTCATTTCGTGAACGAGTGTTTCTGCCTGTTTACGGTCTCCAATTTGTGCGGTGATTAGCGCCGTGAGAATTACCACATCCTCCCCGCGAACGATTTTCTGCGCGTTGGCAATGAGAGATCGAGCCCGTGTAGAATTTCCGACTGCAGCCTCGCGAACCGCCCCTTCGGCAAGGCAAGTAGCGGCCAGTTCTTTGTCTCCGTCGTGTTCCATCAGGTTTGCAGCCACACCGCTAAGCTCATCCGCCTTTTCAAAGTGACCATGGTAAGCCTCGGTATTGGCCTGTTGGGAAAATAGAAGGCCCTGCGCGCCTGGCACATCGGAGGATTGCACCAGGATTCGCTGCATCTCTGCGCCATCGTTGCGAAGAAACGCTTTCAAGTAGTTGACTTCAAGAAGGAAGTCGGTCTGAAACTTTCTTTTCTCGGCTTCTGCCAGGACTGCCTCAGCATCTTGTAACCGGTTTAGTGATAGCAGATCTTCCGCGAGGTTTGCATACGTAGTTGATCGCGTTGGATCGAGATTCAGGGCTGCGCGGAGGCTATCGACTCCCTGCTCATAGCGGCCCAGATTCGATTGGGTCGAGCCCAGTTGATTCAAGGGTGTCGCCAATGCCGGGTAGTTGCGCGCCCAAACTTCGAATACTTGAGAGGCTTTCTCGAGGTCGCCCGGCACATAAAGGAAGTATCGCGATTCGATCGCCAGCTTCTCGCCTTCGGTCACGCGATCCCTAAGGGCGTACGCTTTGGCAGTGTTTTCCCGTGCCAGCGCGGATTCACCCTTATTGTGGTAGATGGTTGCGATGGCGCCATAGGCCATGGCAAAGTTAGGATCGAGTTCGATCGCTTTCTTGAAGAACGGGACCGAAGCATCATCGCCCTTCTTGTCCCAAGTGGAGAGAGCCATGCCGTAGGCGTTTAATGCATCCAGCGATGACGTAGTGGCCTGCTCAAGAGGAGCGTTGTATTTCTGGATCGAGGGAAGCGATTCTCCCAGGCGCGCGCGTAGTTGAGCGCTGGCTCGCCCGAGCGCGTCGACGACATCCTCCTTGCGCTTCGCTTCGACCTGTTCGTTTGCGACCGGCTGCCCGTTGTCGCAGCGAATTGCGGCGAGCCCAATGAGATAGGTTGCGCCCAGGCTCGCGATCGAACCTTGTACTGTTACCTTGCTGCCGGTCCGTTGGCACACGTCAATGGCAGTGCGCCCGGTCATACGTGCATCCGGCGCGCGCCCCATTTGCTTCAAGATGACCGCGATTTTCCGATCGGACAGAACCTGCACAAACGGAGACTGCTTCAGCCCGATCTCCAGCCCCTGCCGAAGCGCGTCGTCGAAGACAGCTTCGCCCGTGGTATTCACAAAATCCGCCAGGACGACCGTGTCCTTTGATGTGATCTGAAACCGATTGCGGCTCCGATACCAATAAACCGAGGCTGTGGTCGCGAGCGCCAGCACCGCAATGCTGACGTATGTCCATCCCGGCCAACCAGCCCGCGCTGATCGGCTCGCATCCGACAGGGCAAACTCTGGAATTGGGGCAGACGCGGTGTCCTGAGCTTTGCTTTGCACTGCACTCAGATTCAGGTTCAGCTCGGGTAGCAAGGAGACTGGAGCTACAAAACGGTAACCTCTTCGCGGAACTGTTTCGAGAAACCTGGGATTGTCGGCCGAGTCATTTAGCGCCGTGCGCAGCTTCCGGACTGCCGTGTTCAAGGCGTCGTCGAACTCAACAAATGTATCGTCTGACCAGAGTTTCTGACGGATTTCCTCCCGAGTCACGATCTGGCCAGGATGCTCGAGCAACAGAACCAAAATTTGGAATGGTTGCTCCTGGAGACGAATCCGGATTCCCGCCTTGGTGAGACTGGCTTCTCGCAAGTCGGCCTCATAGGAGCCAAAACGGACAATTCGTCGGGTTGCCCCTTGCTGGTCCACCTTGCAAGTCCCGAATCCCTTCGCAGGAAATGGCAAGGATTTTAACACAGTAGATCAGGTATCAGGGTAACTGGCTCTCAGTCTATGGGTTAGCTGGTTAGCCCAGATTCGGAAACAGTTTCGTTGCTTTCCTCTTGAGGTTGATTCAAATTGTCGCCTGTCACGCAGGAACAGCGGAAGCCCTGAATGAATATCAAAAGACTGGTGGTGATGGGAAGTTTGATGGTTGCGCTAACAATGCCCTTAGCGTGTGCGCAGGTCTCCAGCTTTCAAGTGACCATCCCATTCTCGTTTGTGGTCAGAAACCAGACGCTACCCGCAGGTACTTACGTGGTGCAGCGCTTCTTGGGAAAGCCCAAAAGCTCGACCGATGTTCGAGTGATCGTTATGAAATCCAACGATCAGCATGTTTACAAGGTGCTGGTGACGAGTTCCAGAGACGAATCGCGGGTTGTGGGTGCGGCGGGATCCAGGTTGATCTTTACCAGTTTCCGGGGCCGCGAATACCTCAACGGTATCTGCGTCGCGGGGGATGCCGCGGTTCAGCAACTAGAGGATGTCCCTCCCGAGATCGCAGCCCGAGGTGCAAGCGGCGAAGTAATCGTAACTGGTGTGGTGAACCCGGGGGAAAGTAACTGAAACGTTGTGCAGAGGATTCCTACCGGAAGCTGACTACATAAGAGGAGAAAAGAGATGAGAATCAGGACTTGGGGGCTCGGATTAACCTTCATTGCAGCAACATGCAGTCTCACACTAACCGGCCTTGCGCAACAAGGCACTTCCACCGAAAAAGTGTTCGCAACTCCAGCCACCACCACCGGCCCAGTCCCGCAACTGATCAACTGTGCCGGCGTGCTCAACAACGTGAACGGGAAGCCGCTCACCAGCATCGTCGGTGTGACCTTCCTGCTCTACAAAGATCAGCAAGGCGGATCGCCGCTGTGGATGGAAACTCAGAACGTGCAACCCGACAAGAGCGGCCACTATTCGGTGATGCTGGGCTCTTCGACCGGCCAGGGAATGCCGCAGGACTTATTTCTCTCGGGCGAGGCGCGGTGGCTGGGCGTGCAGGTTGCCGGACAGGAAGAACAGCCGCGCGTTCTTCTAGCTGCAGTGCCCTATTCCTTGAAAGCTGGCGATGCCGAAACCATCGGCGGGTTGCCCGCTTCGGCTTTTGTCTTGGCGAATGGAAGCAGCCGAAGTACTACGAGCCTGAGCGCCGCAACATCTTCCGGCGCAACGCCTCCGAACGGCGCACCTGCTCACCCACCCGTCACCGGCAAAGGCGTAGTGAACTTCATTCCCATGTGGGACAAAACCAGCGACATTGTCGATTCATTGATTTTCCAGAAGAGTTCGCAGGTCGGCATTAACACGACGGCTCCGGCGGCGACATTCGACGTGAACGGAAAGAGCGACATTCGTGACACGCTCACTCTTTTCCCCAAGGGAGCCGATTCCACACTGGCCATAAGCGGTACCGCATTCAAAGTGGATCAGGCCGGCAAAATCAACTTTGTATCCGGGCAGACGTTCCCCGGGACCGGCACGATCACTGGCGCGACTACGGCGAGCGGCAGCGGACTCAGCGGCGGGGGCACTACCGGCACACTGAATCTGAGCTTGCTAAAGACCTGCAGCGCCAATCAAGTTTTGCAATGGAATGGCAGTTCATGGGCGTGCTCCTCCGCCGGAACCGGAACGATCACTGGCGTGAACACGGCGACCGGCAGCGGCCTTCAAGGCGGAGGCACCAGCGGCACGCTGAATCTGAGCGTTAATCCTGCCGTGGTGCCGGAACTGGTGGCGGCGAACACATTCACCAACACCAATACGGTGAGCGTGGACAACAACGGTAGTGCGGCGCTCACCCTGGCAAACCACAGCGGAAACGGGCTTACTATTTCCAACGCTGGAAACAACGGTATCTATATCGCCAGCACCGGGAACGGCATCGTCATGGGCTCGGTGGTTGGTGACGGCATCGACATCCCGGGCGCCGCGGCCACCGGCATCTCTGCCATTGGCCAAAATGACGGCGGCTACTTCAACGGCAAGGTGGCCGGAAGCTACGCCCAAAACGATGTTGACGGCAACGGCAGCGCGGCGGCCTACGGTTACGAGACTGGATCAACCAACGTAACCTACGGGGTGGTGGGTTTCAGCGCGAGTAATAAAGGCATCGGAACCTACGGCCAAGGTGTTTCCGGCAGTGCCGAAGGCGCTGGCTACGCCGGCGCCACCCCCTTGGGTGTTTGGGGAGATAGTGGCGCGTCAGGTAGCACGGGAGTGCTCGCCACAACCGACAATGGCTTTGCCATCGTCGGCCTCAACAACAGCGACGGAGGCGTCACGGCCTTCTTTGAGAACGACGAGAGTCTTACCAGCAGCGACGCGGTCCTGGCGACATATGGTGGGAACTTCGGCGGCAAATGCTTGATCGACGTGAGCGGCCTCCTGACTTGCACTGGCGGAATGGCGGCAGCTGTGCCGGTTGATGGTGGAGCACGACAGATTGCGCTTGCAGTGGTTGGATCCTCGGAGAACTGGTTTGAAGATGCGGGCTCCGGCCAGCTCTCGCACGGCGAAGCCTTGGTGAATATTGAGTCGGTCTTCGGTGAAACCGTCAACACTGCGGTGGACTATCACGTGTTCCTCACTCCGAACGGCGACTGCAAAGGACTTTACGTGGCCCAGAAGTCACGCACGTCGTTTGTAGTGCGCGAGCTCGGCGGCGGGACCGCGAGCATTGCCTTTGACTACCGCATCATGGCCAAGCGCAAGGGCTTCGAGTTGATCCGACTGGCGGACAGGACCAAGGAGATGAACGCGCCCCGTCCGAAGCGCACCGAGGGTCCAAGGCCAGCCATGCCGACAGCACAAGAGATCCGAAGCCAACAAGAGGCTCATCTGCACCTGCTGCGTCCCGCGCAAGCGGTCGTTAATAAAAGGTAGGCCGTCGTAACCTCTTGTGCGCAGCGGCACTAACTCAGTTTCACGAAAGCAAGATCTGCGAGCAACTAAATGTTTGGAGGAACTTTATGAGCCGGACCGTTTGCCTATTCGTGGTGATGTGCTGCCTCACAACTGGCTTCGCGCAACAGGCCTCAACGGACACACCGCCGGCAGCGAATACCGGTGTGCCTGGCTTGATGAATTTCAGCGGCACACTTCGCAATGCCAACGGAAAACCGCTCACCAGCGTCATCGGTGTGACCTTCATGCTCTACAAAGATCAGCAGGGCGGATCGCCGTTGTGGATGGAAACTCAGAACGTGCAGCCCGACAAGAGCGGCCACTACTCAGTGATGCTCGGCTCAACCACCAGCGCGGGACTGCCGCAGGACCTATTCGTCTCGGGCGAGGCGCGGTGGCTGGGCGTGCAGGTGGCAGAAGAGCAAGAACAGCCGCGCGTTGTTCTAGCTGCCGTGCCTTATTCCTTGAAAGCTGGCGACGCCGAAACCATCGGCGGGTTGCCCGCTTCCGCTTTTGTCCTGGCAAACGGAACCAATAGAAGTGCAACGAGTGTGAGCGCTGTAACATCTTCCGGCGCACCTGCTCACCCACCTGTCACCGGCAAGGGCGTGGTGAACTTCATTCCTATGTGGGACAAGACCAGCGACATTGTGGATTCGCTGATTTTCCAGAAGAGTTCGCAGATCGGCATTAATACGAAGGCTCCGGCGGCAACCCTCGACTTGAACGGGAAAGGCGACATTCGTGATACGCTGACCCTTTTCCCCAAGGGAACCGATTCCACGCTGGCCATCAGCGGCACGCTTTTCACCATCGACAACACGGGAAATGTAACGTTCATCTCCGGCCAGACATTTCCTGGGACCGGCACGATCACCGGAGTCACCACCGCGAGCGGCAGCGGACTGAGCGGCGGAGGTACCGGCGGCACGCTGAATCTGAGCGTCGATCCTAACGTCGTCCCGGAACTCGCGGCAGCAAATATATTCACCAACACCAACGCGGTTAACGTAAACAGCGGCGCCCCGGCGCTCACGCTGCAGAACGCATCTGGGGACGGGCTCGATATCTATCCCGGCACCGGATCTGACGGTGTCTATATCCCTCGCAACGCAGGACAGTATGGCATCGTCGCCTATGGCGGATCTGTTGAAGGAGGATACTTCAATGGTCCCGTCGCCGGAAGCTACTCGGTAAATACAACCGACGGCAATGGCAGTGCGGCAGCCTACGGTCAAGAATTCGGATCAACCCAGATAACTTATGGTGTGGTAGGTTCCAGCGCCAGCAATATCGGCATCGGAATTTACGGTCAGGCCGCGTCCGCCAGCGTTGAAGGAAGGACGGTACCAGGTTTCGTGACGGTCGGCGTGTGGGGAGACACCGGCGTCTTTCAAGGCGCTGGTGTGACCGGTACTGCAGACGACGGCTACGGTGTGCTGGCTTACAACAACTCGGGAACGCCGACGGCATTTTTTGAAAACGATGAGACCGTCGACCCTGGTTTTCCGGTCCTGACTACGTATGGCTCTGGCTACAACGGCGCTTGCAACATTGATGTCAGCGGCAATCTGACTTGTCGAGGCACAAAGTCGGCCGTCGTGCCGGTGGATGGGGGCGCGCGCCAAGTAGCACTCTATGCGGTCGAATCTCCGGAAAACTGGTTTGAAGATTTCGGCTCCGGACAACTCTCAAACGGTACAGCCACCGTATCCCTGGAGCCCACCTTTCGCCAAACCGTCAACACTGACACCGATTACCACGTCTTCCTGACCCCGAATGGAGATTCCCGCGGCCTCTATGTCGCGCAGAAAACTGCTACGTCATTCGAGGTCCGGGAGCAAGGCGGCGGAACTTCCAGCATTGCGTTCGACTACCGCATCGTAGCTCGCCGCAAAGGCTACGAGGAGATCCGGTTGGCGGACAAGACGCAGCTGATGAACTCGCCGCGTCCGAAACGGGCGGATGGCCCACGGTCGGTCATGCCTACCGAACTGGACATCGGAAAAGCGCACGAGCCTGGCTTGCGCGCGGCACGTCCGGCGCAACTGGTCGTGAACAAGAAGTAACCGCCGCAACCAATGCTCTTGTCTGCGCGGCACTAACTCAGTCAATGGAAGTAATATCTCCGATTCAACTGGTGTTTGGAGGACTTCATGAGCCGGATCTTTTGCCTATTCGTGGTGATGTGCTGTCTCACAACTGGCTTCGCGCAACAGGCCTCAACCGACACACCGCCAGTAGCGAATAACGGTGTGCCCGGCTTCATGACCTTCAGCAGCACACTTCGCAGCGCGAACGAAAAACCTCTCACCGGCGTGGTTGGCGTGACCTTCCTGCTCTACAAAGATCAGCAAGGCGGATCGCCGCTGTGGATGGAAACTCAGAACGTGCAAGCCGACAAAAGCGGCCACTACTCAGTGATGCTCGGCTCAACCACCAGCGCGGGCATGCCGCAAGATGTGTTCGTGTCAGGTGAAGCTCGCTGGCTGGGCGTGCAAGTTGTCGGACAGGAAGAACAGCCACGCGTGGTTCTAGCTGCCGTGCCGTATTCCTTGAAGGCGGCTGACGCCGAAACCATCGGCGGGTTGCCGGTTTCGGCTTTTGTCTTGGCGAACGGAGCCAATGCAAGCACAACCAGTGTGAGCGCCGGAGCCTCTCCCAGTGCAACGCCGGCGACGAAACCTGCTCACCCACCTGTCACCGGCAAGGGTGTGGTGAACTTCATTCCTATGTGGGACAAGGCCACCGATATTGTGGATTCACTGATCTTCCAGAAGAGTTTGCAAGTCGGCATTAACACGAAGGCTCCGGCAGCTACATTCGACGTGAACGGGAAGAGCGACATTCGTGACACGCTGACCCTCTTTCCTCAGGGAACCGATTCCACGCTGGCCATCAGTGGCACGCCTTTCAACATCGACAACACGGGAACTGTGACGTTCGCCTCCGGGCAGACATTTCCGGGGACCGGCACGATTGCCGGAGTTACGACGGCAAGCGGCAGCGGATTATCGGGTGGAGGTACCAGCGGCACGCTGAACTTGAGTCTGCTGACCAGTTGCAGCTCGGGTCAGACCTTGGGCTGGAATGGATCCGCTTGGACTTGCCAAACGGCGGGCGGAAGTGGGACTGTAACCAGCGTCGGCTTGAGCGCTCCTTCCTCAGACTTCACGGTTTCGGGCTCACCTGTCACCACCAGCGGCACACTCGGCTTGAACTGGAACGTCGCTCCCACCAATACCGCGACCGCCAACGCGATCGTCAAGCGCGATTCGAATGGCAGCTTCAGCGCCACCGACATCTCCGCAGGTGGAGTTCTGACGGCCGCGTCGAGCTTTGCAGTCGGCGGCAATACCTACCTCGGAGGGTATGTGGGCATCGGGACCCAAAGCCCGCAAGCGTTAGTTAACCTCGATTTCAATGGCACCGCCAATAGCGACACATTCCTGGTTGGCAACACCACCAAGGGGATGCAACTCCGCGATACGGGCGGGGCGGTGGATCTGGAGTCTTTGGGCGCGCCGTTATTCATCAATTACGCCACAGGAGCGTCGACCTATCTCTTCAACTTGGTTGGTATTGGGACCTCGAACCCGCAGGTCGAACTCAATCTCGACCAGGGCGACACTGCGACTAACGATGCACTGCTGATCGGCAACTACAATAAGGGACTGCAACTGCGAGACACCGGATTGGCGGTGGACTTAGAGTCGTGGGGCGTGCCGCTGTATGTTAACGGTTCTACACAACAGAATCTGTACCTCAACCCCAGTAACGTAGATGTCAACGGCAACGGAGGCGTAGTAATTGGAAGCACCAACCAATCCCAGTTTTGGCCCTTGACGGTGAGCGGGACCTCCGAGACCGTTCCACCTAGGGCTGCCGTTTTTTGGGGCGCAACCGGGGTGGAAGGCGACTTTTATGTAAGTGGCAGCAAGAACTTCCGCATCGACCACCCGCTTGACCCCACCAACAAGTATCTCAACCACGCGACCATCGAATCCTCTGAGGTTCTGAATCAATACAGCGGCAACGTCGTCCTCGATTCCGCGGGGGAAGGCCGGGTCGAATTTCCCGATTGGTTTGCCGCGATCAACGACGATTTTCGCTATCAGCTCACCGCCATCGGAGCGCCCGGACCGAACCTCCATGTCGCAGAGGAAATGCAGGGCAACAGTTTTACCATCGCCGGAGGCAGGCCGGGGATGAAAGTCTCCTGGCAGGTGACCGCCCGCCGCAACGATGCCTACATGAAAGCTCATCCCTACGTGGTTGAGCAAGACAAGCCTGAACACGAGCGTGGCTACTATATTGACCCCGAGCTTTACGGTGCACCCAAGCAACAAGGCCTCCAATGGGCGCGCCAGATCGACAACAAGCCTGAGACTCCGACGATTGAACCACACGGCGCAGACTTTTTCGGAATTACTGGGGGCAAGGGACAAGAATCCCGGCCGGCTCTTTCAAAAACTCCGCGGGATAGGCACCTAACAAACAGATGAATTTCGTCCGAGGGGCGCGCTTATGACCACAGATTCCATGACCGACGCCAAGAAGTTGCCGAGAGAACTGCGATGCGTGCTCGCTCTTCTCTCGTTCTCCGTCTTCATCAACTACATCGATCGCGGCAATCTCTCGATTGCCGCGCCCATGTTGAAAGATGAGCTGGGGATGTCCGCATCCCAACTCGGGATTCTCCTCTCGTCTTTTTTCTGGACTTACTCGCTCTTCCTGATTCTGTCGGGATGGCTTGTCGACCGGGTGAATGTGAGCTGGGTGATGGCCATTGGTTTTTTTCTCTGGTCAGCAGCTACGGCCGCCACCGGATTCCTGCATGGATTCACCGCCTTGCTGGTGGTGCGCCTTGTTCTCGGGATGGGTGAGTCTGTCGCTTATCCAGCATACTCGAAGATACTGGCGAAGTATTTCCCCGCCTCCCAACGCGCCTCCGCGAATTCAATCATTGCCTCAGGGCTGGCCTGCGGCCCCGCGTTCGGCATGTTGCTGGGTGGTGTGCTGATGTCCCGGTGTGGTTGGCGGTCTTTTTTTGTGGTCTTCGGTGCCATCAGTCTGGCCTGGTTTTTGCCGTGGTTCCGCTGGATGCCGCGCGGACCGGGGATCGCCGCACAGATGCAACTGGGGCCGGAGCCAACCACTTTAGAAATCTTGCAGCAGCGGTCGGCTTGGGGAACATTCATGGGCCTGTTCTGCAATGCCTACTCACTCTACTTCCTGACTGTGTGGCTGCCGTTCTACCTGGTTCGCGAGAGGCATTTCTCGATGGACAAAATGGCGAAGATTGGCGGCGCCGTTTTCCTCATGCAAGCCGTGTCTTCGTTTGTATCTGGACGGATAGGCGATCGTTGGATCGCCGCCGGGGGCACTCGAACCAGAGTACACATGACTTTCATGATTGCCGGATTGCTGGGCACCGCCGGATGCCTCCTCGCCAGTTGCGTCGTCGGCCCCACTCTCTCGGTGGTGATGTTGTTGCTGGTGGGTGCGGCGGTCGGGTCGACCACGGCGAGTATTTGGCCGATAAGCCAGACACTCGCAGGCCCACGGGCCTCGGGACGATGGACTGGACTGCAGTGCGCCTTTGGCAACACTTCCGGGGCTCTCGCCTCTGCTGTAACCGGTTTCATCCTGGAGCGGACCGGCGAGTTCTTCTGGGCCTTTGCGATCGCCGCTGCGCTCTGTATCGTCGGCGTGCTGAGCTGGTTGTTGCTGGTGTGCCCCGTGGAGCCAGTCATCTGGTCGCGACGGACTTCGGAGTGCCTGGGTAAACCGGGAGTCGAGTTAGTCAGGCTCTAGGTTAGGCACGTTGGGAAGTTGTTTCAAATACCCCGCTCTAGACGGAGCCGAAAAATTTCGCGACAGCGTTGAATAGAAAGAGAGACATCCTCCGAGGTACGAAGATGAGAGATTATCAAGACACAAAAGCGCGTCAAATGGAGTACGTCGTTACGAAGGCACCTGGCCCCAGCTGTCGAATCCTGCGCGGCGGTGTCGAATTGCTGGCGCGATGGCGCATAAGCCTGCTGATCACAGTCGCGCTGCTCGGCGGCTGCTCGATCTCGTCGAGCGCGCTGCAGCCTTGGCCCGGCTACCCCACGCTGCAGTCCAACACGGTCGTCAGACCATGGCTGATCCTAAAATGTTCCTTCTCCGACGATCCCGCGACCCGTACTTTGCCCGGTGGGCTCAATCCGGCGATCACGGATCTAGATACCTATATCAACCTCTTCCTGACGATCGGCGGCGCCGGGACGGGCAACGTCTACGACTACTATCGCGACGTGAGCTACGGATTGATCTCGTTTAACTCTAGCCGTGTTGTAGGGTGGGTTCCTGCACCGTTTGCGAGCAACAATACGCTGGACCGGAAGCCCCGAGTTCAGCAGTGCGCAAATGCGCCAGGTGCAGGACTCGGTGCGAGCGGCCTCGACCCGAGCGCGTTCTGGGGAATCATCATGGTGACCAACAAGCCGCAGGACGGTGGTGCTTGCTATGACGGCCAGCAGCCGATGCAAATTCAAGGCAAGAACTACAATCTCGCGTGCGTCGTGTTGGACTCGAACAGCATGTGGACCGCGTTCGCAGCCCATGAGGTCGGCCACGGACTTGGAATGCCGCATTCCTGGGACAATTCGCCGTGCGAGTACTGCGATCCGTATGACGTGATGAGTGCCTTAAATACGTCGCAGTTCTTCTTGCCGAACTTTCCAGCATATAGTGCAGAGACTACCCTCGGAGCAGGTCCCGGCCTGAACGTGCCGAACCTTCTGTTTCTCGGTGCCATCCCGGCGAATCGAATCGCGAAATACACGGTCGGGAGCCCAGCACAGACGTGCGTCCTGACAGCGCTTAGCCACCCGTCATCGAGTGCACCACTCACGGTTGAAATCATCGGGCAAGATCCGAGCGACATCTACACCCTGGAGTACCGTCAGCGAGACGGCTGGGATCAAGGCCTGACAGACGGCGTCGCAATACACGAGTACAAGATCGGCTCCAGCCCTTACTCCCACTTACAGAAGACGCCCCTCGGTGGAGCCGGCTGGGCGACTGACGCCGTTTGGAGCAATGCCGCGCTGGGTGTTTCGGTAATCATTCAGAACATTGATGCTTCCAGCGGCACAGCGACTGTGGTCATTGGAGGGTTTTTTCCGCAACAGGTGGGGATCGGCGGCGGTACGAGTGTAGGCCCCTCGCTTGCGGTGTTTCAGAATCGGCTTTACGCGGCCTGGAAAGGCGTCGACGGCGACCAAAGAATGTTCTGGTCGAACTTTGACGGAAATTCCTGGGCGCCGCAACAGGTGGGGATCGGCGGCGGTACGAGTGTGGGCCCCTCGCTTGCGGTGTTTCAGAACCGGCTTTACGCGGCCTGGAAGGGCGCCGGCAGCGACCAAAGAATGTTCTGGTCGAGCTTCGACGGAAACTCCTGGGCCCCGCAACAGGTGGGGATCGGTGGCGGTACCAGTGTAGGCCCTTCGCTGGGGGTATTTCAGAATCGGCTTTACGCGGCTTGGAAGGGCGCCGGCAGCGACCAAAGAATGTTCTGGTCGAGCTTCGACGGAAACTCCTGGGCGCCGCAACACGTGGGGATCGGGGGCGGCACGAGCGTAGGCCCCTCGCTTGCGATGTTTCAGAATCACCTGTACGCGGCCTGGAAAGGCGCCGGCAGCGACCAAAGAATGTTCTGGTCGAGCTTCGACGGAAACTCCTGGGCGCCGCAACAGGTGGGGATCGGGGGCGGCACGAGCGAAGGCCCTTCACTTGCGGTGTTTCAGAATCAGCTTTACGCGTCCTGGAAAGGCGCCGGCACCGACCAAAGAATGTTCTGGTCGAGCTTCGATGGAAACTCCTGGGCGCCGCAACAGGTCGGGATCGGGGGCGGTACGAGCGAAGGCCCCTCGCTTGCAGTGTTTCAGAATCGGCTTTATGCGGCCTGGAAAGGCGTCGACACCGACCAAAGGATGTTCTGGTCGTTCTTACAGGGCCGATGAAATCTTAGCTGGGTTTTCCATCTCGGCGGAAGATATCGTTTTCACACTGAAAATGGCGACGACGGTGAAAACAACAAAACCACTGCAATTATTCGAAACTGAACCTCGGTTACTCCCGAGCCGTTGATTCGCGAACGAACGAGCAATCAAAGCTAAGCCAATAGGAGATCATACGAATGGCAACCACAACTACGAACCAGACAATAACCAATGCCAACGGCGGCTACGCGCTCGGATAAATCGCGGTTACGCTCATCGACAGGTCAATGAGCGAAATGGTCTGATAGCGTCAGTTGACAATTTTTGTGCAAGCAGGTCAGGCATGGTTGGAACATCGCCACGCTGCTACTGCACAGCGGTTATGACCAGCGGGATTTGCTCAAGGCTGAATGTGATTGAAATCGTAATGTTCCCAGCGATCCTGTTGATACACCATAACTGTAGCCTTCCCGCTCCTGTGGTTAACTGCCAACCCGCGTGTAAATTTCGTGCCACGGTGCGGCACGATTCCAAGAAGGCGCAGCGGCTTCACCTGTATTACCACTACATCGTCACCCTTGTAGACATAGTTATCCACGATATACGGAAACGCAATCATATATTGACTGCGTAGGAGTGCGAAGACTTCACGGTCGGGTGGGGTACTACGACAACTATCTGGTGGACAATCACAGTTGCGTGATCGTGGGAGTGCAGGCCACGGCGGCGCGCATGAGCCAGGAAACCGTGGCTGCACAAGACATGCTCACACGTTTCGCGCACTGGCAAGGACGAACGCCAGAATCGGCGGCGGCTGACACGACCTACGGGAACGGAGAGTTCTTGCAATGGTTGGCGGATCGGAGCATCACTCCGTACATGCGAACCCGCGACAGCATCCACAGAAAGAACAGCCCGTTCTACGGTCCCGAGCAGTTTACTTACCAACCCGAACACAATCGCTATATCTGTCCCGCTGGCCAGGTTCTCAACAACGGTGGCCGCAAGCGGCGGAACCGCACCTACGCCTACATCGGGACCCGCAAACGTTGTGGGGCATGCTCGCTAAAAGCGCAATGCACCAGTGGAGTATTCCGCTCTCTTGCCATCCACATGGATGAGCCAGCCCGGCAACGGGCACCCGACTTGGCGAAGACGCCCGAGTTCGCTAATGCAAAGCGGCGAAGAAGAAGGTGGAAGCTCTGTTCGCGGAACTCAAGAATCAGATCGGTCTGCGTCGCGTGCGACTGCGGAGATTGAAGTTTGTGCGTGAGCAGTTCTTCCTGGCAGCGGTGGCCCAGAACATCAAGCGACTCGTGCGGTTCCTCAGCCAACCGACAACACCCACTCTCGAAGCTGCCACTTAGTTGAGTGAGAAGAAAAACTCGACGGCCGCGATGATCGCAGCCAAAGCACATTCCGATCACGGACTTTTTCAACAGCCACGGGATTTTTCGTCAAGTGCTGCCCCAAGCTACAATTTTCCACGTGACTAAAGAGCGTTGGGCTCAGGTAGGAATCACCACTGAATTTCTTATCGTCGTCAGGACTCTAGGTGAGTTCTTCCGGCTGAGGCACGTCCATGGGACGAACTTCTCGACCGAAGTGGCTGCGCTCTATGTCGGCGGCGCTTTGATCGCGGCTTGCTCCTGCTGGGCGGGCGTTACCTTCTACTTCTTTCGACGTTATGCGCTGTCCGCCTGGATCGCACTAGCGACCGTACCCATTCTGCTGGTGTACAAAATTGCCGTGATCGGCTGGTAATTGCAACTCGCTCTGATGATTGGGTCGAAACGTGCAGACTGGTCCCGGTCAATTGAGCGTAATCGCGTAAGAGAGGGGCGATTTGGCGTCTCCCCGATGCTCATTTCAGCGGCTAGCGAGGAACCTCGCGGAGACTGTGAGTCTACTGATAAACTCCACGGTTATGGGTTCGATTCCCTTTTCCCACAGAGAGCGGTCATGATTGATCTTTTCGCACCGGAAATCCGGCGCAATCCTTGGCCTGTCTACGATCAGCTCCGCGCGGAGTCGCCAGTTCTGCATGTCCCCCCGCCGTTTAATGGATGGATGGTTTTCGATTACGAAACCGTGAAATGGATCATGACGGATCACGCGTCATTCAGTTCGCGGGTTCCGGCGCCCAATTTCTCATTCATCTTCACCGACCCGCCTGAGCACACCAGGTTGCGGAACCTCATTTCGCGTGCGTTCACGCCTCGCGCGATCGACGATCTGGAACCGACAATCCGCGAAATCTCAAAAGAGCTGGTTGACAGCACGTCGCCGCCGGTCAGATAGAGTTCGCAGCAGACTTCTCTGCGCCGCTTGCAATGAGGGTCATTGCGGGGATGATGGGCATCGCACCAGAAGACTGGCCTCGTTACAAGGGGTGGAACGACAAGATCCTTGGCCTGACTTTCACCCGGAACGGAGGCGAACAGGCGCTGCAGGCGATGCGTGATTTCAACAGCACAACCAACGAGATGAGCGCCTACCTGGTGGAGAGGGTCGGTGAGCGGCGAAAATCGCCCCAAAACGATCTGCTGACGCGCCTCCTCGAAGCGGAAGTGGAAGGCGACCATTTGACCCACGAAGAGATACTCGCGTTCTTCCAGTTGCTGATGTTCGCCGGCCAGGAAACAACGACGAATCTACTGAACAACGCCGTAGTTTGCTTTCTCGACCACCCGGACCAGCTCTCGAGGTTGCGCAGTGCGCCGCAGCTTCTCCAGTCAACCATTGAAGAAGTGCTGCGCTATCGCTCGCCATTCCAACGGATGATGCGAACGCCGCTCCGCGATGTGGAGGTGCACGGTGCGGCAATTCCAAAAGGCGGATTTGTGCTTCCGATGTTGGGCGCCGCGAACCGGGACCCCAAGCGTTTTCCGCATCCCAACCGGTTTGACATCGCCCGCGATCCCAACCCTCACGTCGCTTTTGGCCACGGCATCCATTTCTGTCTCGGGGCAGCGCTGGCACGCATGGAGGCGAAAATCGCACTGTCCGATCTGCTGTCGCGATTCGAGAGCTTTGCATACGCAGGCACTGAGCCGTGGCAGCCGCGCGAGGGCCTGATCGCGCACGGTCCTGCTAGCCTGCCGATTCGATTCGAGGTGAAGTCGTGCCGCGTACACAAAAACGTTGGTTACAGCGGCTTACTTTTTATTCACGACAAGTTGCGCGGGACGTAGCGAGTGCAAATGAGCCTCTTGCTGGCTTCGAATTTCCTCTGCCGTCGGCATGACCGGCCTAGGGCCCTCCCTGCGCTTCGGGCGCGCCATGTTCATCTGCTGCGTCTTGTCCTCCAGCCGTATCTGCTCGTAACCTTTGCGCTTGGCCATGATGCGATAGTCGAAGGCGATATTGGAATGGCCGTTGTGCAGCTCATGAACCTCAAATCCCGTTGGGGTTTCGTTGCTGACATAGAGTCCTTCGCAGTCGCCCTTGGGCGTGAGGAATACGTGGTAGTCCATTTCCGTGTTGACGGTTTGGGCAAAGGTGGACTCTAAGGAAATGACTGCCGAACCGTTGGACAGTTGACTGGAGCCCGCATCTTCAAACCAATTCTCGGGGGATTCGACGGCATAGAGAGCAACCTTGCGCGCTCCCCCATCCACCGGCACGACCGCCGATTTTTTTCCGGTGCAGGCTAGATTGCCTGAAGCATCGATGTCGCATGTGCCGCCGAAGTAAGGGGCAACTGTAGCCAGGACTAAGGCGTTAGGACTGGCATTCTCGTCGTTCTCAAAGTAGGCCGGGATTGCGTTCTCGCTCGTGCTAATGCCGACGATGGCAGGGCCGATGTCGGTGGAACCGAGCACTCCCGTGCCATTGCTAGTGTCTCCCCAAAGACCGATAGCGCGGGTACCGATGTAGCCTTGGCCTGCCGTGCTCGGGGAAACGGCCTGTCCGTAGGTGCCGATTCCAAATTGGCTCGCGCTATAACCCACAACACCGTACGTGATGTGAGTTGTTCCGGTCTCGTAACCGTAGGCGGCCGCGCTACCGTCGCCGTCAACATCGTTTTGGGCGTAGCTGCCGGCTACAGCGCCATTAAAATAGCCACCGTCACTACCACCATAAGCGGCAATGCCATCCGCAGCGGCGCCACCGACCAAAATCCCATTGCCTCCCGCGCTGGCAACATAAATACCTTGAGTTCCGGCAGTTGAAATATCAAGCCCATCACCGCTTGGGTTTGCCAGCGTCAGTGCTGGGTTCTGGCTGTTTAGGTTCACCGTGTTGGTGTTGGTGAACGTGTTCGCCGCCCCGAGCTCCGGCACCACGGCAGGATTGACGCTCAGATTCAGTGTGCCGCTCGTTCCTCCGCCTTGAAGGCCGCTGCCGCTCGCCGTGTTCACGCCGGTGATGGTTCCGGTTCCGGCCGAGGAGCACGCCCACGAACTGCCATTCCATTGCAGAACTTGATTGGCGCTGCAGGTCTTTAGCAAGCTCAGATTCAGTGTGCCGGTAGTGCCCCCGCCGCTGAGTCCGCTGCCGCTCGCCGTAGTCACGCCAGTGATCGTGCCGGTCCCGGGGAACGTCTGCCCGGATACAAAGTTGATTTTGCCGGCCTGATCCACTTTGAATGCGGTACCGCTTATGGCCAGTGTGGAATCGGCTCCCTTGGGGAAAAGAGTGAGCGTGTCACGAATGTCGCTCTTTCCGTTCACGTCGAATGTCGCCGCCGGAGCCGTCGTGTTAATGCCGACCTGCGAACTCTTCTGGAAAATCAATGAGTCGACAATGTCGGTGGT